>ERZ1049444.38-NODE-38-length-138640-cov-33.796933_pt1 | contig 138640 bp, 139 predicted proteins | sample MGYA00383101_ERZ1049444 | MGnify/ENA primary metagenome ERZ1049444 (study PRJEB29581, sample SAMEA5548371) | metagenome | biome: marine; feature: coastal; material: water | depth 50 m | study: Short-term variability in the microbial, nano- and picoplankton... | reverse complement strand
TCAATGGAAGCAGCGCAGCTTCCCATATCAAGCAAAATGTCTTCAATGGATTAATGATGAATTTAATGCTTTAAATGATAATGATCAAAATCAAATTATGGCCTTTTTAAAGAAAACTGGCTGCGGGGATTTAATTCTTGGGAGATAGGGATGGAAGTATTGAGAACACCTGATGAGAGGTTTAATGATTTAAAGGAATATCCCTTTGAACCTCATTACACAAACATCAAAACTCATGACAGAACAACTTTAAGAATTCATCATATCGATGAAGGGCCAAAGGATGGCCCAATACTTTTAGCTATGCATGGGCAGCCAGTTTGGAGCTATTTATATGCAAGAATGATTCCATTTTTAGTTAAAGCTGGTATTAGGGTAATAGCTCCAGACTTACCAGGTTATGGCAAATCAGACAAACCAGCTGCCAGAGAAGATTACAGCTATCAAAATCAAGTAGATTGGATGGGTGAATGGTTGAAAGAAAATAATTTTTTAAATTTAACTTTTTTTGGTCAGGACTGGGGAGGTTTAATTGGGCTTAGAATGGTTGCACAAGATCCCGATAGATTTATTAAGGTATCCATGGGAAATACCGGATTACCATATAACCCAGATGTTCCTCAAGAAGTAATTGAAAAGGTCAAAGAGTTCAGAGCAAGTAATTTAAAGCTTACTCCAATGAGCATGCAAAAAGAGGTTATGCAGATGGATGGAAAAAACCTTTCAAAAGAGTCATCACCTACTTTTCATCCATCATTAAAATTTATGTATTGGCAAAAATTTTGCTGGGATACAGAAAACCTACCTGTAGGATTTATTAATTCAACCATGATGGAAAAAAGATCAAAAATTTCTATGATAGGACAGTATCTTTTTGAAAATTTAGGCTTAGCAAAGATCTCACCATTTACCTCTGACCTGGTGAAGGCTTATGAAGCGCCTTTTCCAGATCCATCTTTCAAAATGGGTCCTCGCGCAATGCCCAGTCATGTTCCAACTCTTCCAGATCAATCTTTAGAAGCTCAGAAAAAGGCAAGAGAATTCTTTAAAACCTCAATCAAACCTTTCTTAGCAGTATTTGCGGGTGACGATCCAGTCACCAATGGCATTGAAAAAGATGTTCTAAAAATGGCGCCAAATGCAAAAAGCGCACCTCATATTGGAGGAGGGCACTTTTATCAGTGGACAAGACCAGAGCAGCTATCTGATATTCTTATATCTTTTATAAAGGAATAAATATGATTGATTTTTATACTGCACCGACACCAAATGGCCATAAAGTTTCTTGTACATTGGAGGCCATGGAGCTCAAGTATGAAACCCATGTGGTTAATTTGATGGAAAATGAGCAAAAAAAACCTGAGTTTCTTGCAATTAGTCCAAATGGCAGAATCCCTGCCATTGTAGATAGAGACGCCGATAATCTGCCTATTTTTGAATCAGGCGCCATTATGATCTATCTAGCTGAGAAGACTGGCAAGCTCATGCCAACCGATCTAAATGAAAAAGCTAAGGTGCTTGAGTGGGTCATGTTTCAGATGGGTGGTATAGGCCCGATGATGGGACAGGCTAATGTGTTTTTTAGATATTTCCCAGAAAAAATTCAACCGGCCATAGATCGTTATCAAAATGAAGGCAGAAGACTTTTTGAGGTTTTAGATGATCATTTAGCAACGCAAGAATGGTTAGCAAAAGACTACTCCATTGCGGATATTGCCAATTGGTGTTGGGTGAGAACTTATAAATGGTCAGGAATTTCAATTGAAGGCTTGGACCATCTTGAGCGATGGATGAAAGTTATGTATGACCAACCTGGGATGAGTGCAGGGCTTTCGGTGCCAATGAAAGTGGAGAGTCTTTTGGATGATGATGAAAAAGCTAAAGAGTTTGCAAAAAATGCAGAAAAAATGGTTAAAAAATAATGAGGATAAATTATGTTAAAAGTACATTTTGTTGCTGGTACTAGGGCAGGTCGAGTGGTTTGGCTCCTAGAAGAGCTGGGCTTGGAATATGAAGTAAATATCATGCCTTTTACCAAAGAGGGTCTTAAGTCTGCAGAGCACAGATCAAGGCATGCTCTTGGTAGGGTGCCTGTATTAGAAGATGGCGATATTTCAATTTTTGAATCTGGGGCCATCATTGATTATGTTCTTGAGAGACATAAGAATGGAGGATTAAAGCCGAGCTCAGATTCTTCTGAATTTCCGCTTTATCTCCAGTGGTACCACTATTGCGAGGGCATGGTTATGCCCCCAATGAATCAAATAGTTGTTCAGACTATTTTATTGCCACCAGATCGAAGAGACGAGACAGTTTTAAATCAAGCAAAAAACCTACTCACAAAATCTTTAGCTCCAGTGAATGAAAATCTTGCTGATAAAGATTACCTAATTGGAGATTTTTCAGCTGCAGATCTCATGCTTGGACACTCATGCTTCATGGCCAATAGAATGGGATGTGTGAGCGAGGAAATGCAAAATATTAAGGACTATGTTGCACGAATCAATGCAAGGCCTGCCTTTCAAAAAGCCATTACGATGGGAGAATAATTATGGAGGTAAAAAACCATTTAAAACCTCATAAAACTCAGATTGAGGGATTTCTTGAGGGTGATACTGACACACCCATAACAATGCTGAATCTTTTGAAGTTTAAAGAAAAAGCTGAATATGAGGATGGAAGAGAGACAAATCTTACCGGAAAAGAGGCCTATTCTATTTATGGTAAAGAAGTTGTAGAGCATCTTAAAAAAGTAGGAGCAAATTGGGTTTTATCTGGCAAAGTAAGTCGCCTCATGATTGGAGAGGCTGAAGATCTATGGGATAGCGTTGCAATTGCTAGGTACCCAAGCCGAAAAGCCATGTTTGAAATGATCATGGACCCCGATTACTTAGAGAGCGAAAAACACAGATCGGCTGGTCTAGAAGGACAGCTAAATATTGAACTTAAAGAAGACGAATTATTATGAAGAAATATTTTTTCTTTACCGCAATATTACTAATTGGAATTTCCCTCTTTTTCTTTGGTGGAAATTCTAACAATAACGAAGAAAAGGTTTTTAAGAATGCGGTGACTCCATCTCCAGTTCAAGTTGCAGGATTTGCATTAGGAGAAGATGTTCCATTTTTAGCAGTCAATCTCATTAAGTTTAAAGAAAAGGCAGAATATGCAGATGAAAGAGAAACTGATCTTACTGGAAGAGAGGCATATGCTATTTATGCTGATGAGGTTTTAGGGCATTTAGCCAAAGTAGGTGCTGAACCAATATTAGGTGGAGGGGTTAATCGACTCATTCTTGGTGAGGTCGAAGAACTCTGGGATGTTGTCGCAGTTGTAAGATATCCCAGCAGAAAAGCTATGTTTAAAATGGCTACAAGTGACGAGTACAGAGAAAGTGAAAAGCACAGGACAGCAGGCTTAGCCGGACAGCTAAATATTGAAGTCACCGAGGATGGATTTAATTTTGAATAAACTCTTTCCTGAAAGTGCTAACAATGATTTTCGAGGTTACAAGATTGCGCTTTGGGGGTTTGTAGCTTTCACGCTTTTGATGACATGGCGATCAATCATTCATATGTTATTTGAGCAGTATGGGTTTCATGAAATAGCGAACTTTTCAATGATTACGGGCGACCCAGACCCCATGATTTTAATTTATAGATTTTTTTCATTATGGGGTTTTGCGCAACTAATTTTTTGCTTCGTTTGCTGGGTTGTTATTTTTCGATACAGAGCACTCATTCCATTAATGTATTTGCTGTGGTTATTTGAGTGGAGCTTCAGAACTTTCGGTTATCCATTGATAAGAGAAGACATAGCTGTGCAAGGCATTTATACCGTTGGAGCAACTCCAGGGGCAGTTGGGGCTCCTTATATTACTTTTCTTTTAATAATACTTTTCAGTCTTTCACTAATACAAAAAAAATAATCCAAAGGAAAAATTATGAGCCAATTTCAAACTTTTAAATCTGATTTAACTCATTCAAGAATTGTAGATACTGATTCAGTTTCTATTCATGATGGCGAGATTGCAGTCAAGATTGAAAGCTTTGCTTTTACAGCTAATAACGTAACTTACGGTGTCGCGGGAGATACGATTGGTTATTGGAAATTTTTTCCAGCAGCACAAGATGAAAAGAATGAATGGGGTTGCATACCTATGTGGGGGTTTGCTGAAATTACCCACTCAAATATTGAGGGTTTGTATGTTGGAGAACGACTTTTTGGCTATTTCCCAGCTGCAAACTCATTAACTTTAAGTCCAATTAAAATTTCTGATCAAAGTTTTAGTGATGGCAAAGAACACCGTAAAGAACTCCCGCCTGTTTACAATAATTATGTGAGGCTTAATGGAGATCAAAATTACGATCCATCCATGGATGCAGTTAGAGCTCTTTTATTCCCACTTCATATTACGGCATTTTGTTTATGCGACTCTTTGGCTGAAGATTCATACCTTGGAGCATCTCAAGTAATTGTAGTGAGTGCTTCGAGTAAAACTGCCATTGGTCTGGCTCAAGGTTTAGCTGATACTGAAAATGCACCAAAAATAGTTGGGCTTACATCCCCATCAAACTCACAGTTTGTGAAAAACCTTGGCTGTTATGATGAAGTGATTTCTTACGATGAGCTTACTAATGTAGATTATTCAGTGGGTTCTGTGATGGTTGATATGGCTGGTAATCGAGAAATTCTTGGAACTCTTCATGGGGAGCTGGGTGATAACATGCTCAAGTGCCTTACGGTGGGCATGACTCATTGGGATAATGAGACCACTGCAGAAGATGCTTTAGGTCAAGCAATGCTTAGAGATAGAACTGAATTCTTTTTTGCCCCAGCTCATATCCAAAAACGTATTGGAGATTGGGGGCACGACGGCTATGCTGAAAAAACAAATTCATTCATGACTGCCAGGGCACTGCAAAGTAAAAGCTGGATGCAGATCAAAGAGATTCATGGTTTAGAAAATTTTACTAGCACCTATGAAGAAATGGTTTGTGGAAAAATTAATCCAAATGAAGGAATCATCGTTAACCTAATCAATAACAAGGAGAAATAAATGAAAAATGTATTAAGAATAGTGGCTGGTCTTATTGGTATTTTATTTTTTTTAAACGGACTCCAATGGATCATCAACCCAGCAAATGTTGCAGAGTCATTAGGTATGCCTTTGTTGGAAGGAGTAGGACTTAGCACTCAGATAGGAGACCTCGGAAGTTTCTTTATTACTGTAGGTGCCATGACAGTAATTGGTGCGATTACAACAACTCGTCATTGGTTCTATGCACCATCGATACTCTTATTGGTAGCAGCTTTATATAGAACGCTTTCAACTTTGCTATACGGCGCACCATTTGTAATGTCAGCAATTGTTGTTGAGATAGTTGTAGGTTTATTTTTAATTTTTGTAAGCTCAAAGATTGCAATAGAGAATTGAAATAATGAAGCTGCTTAAATATATGTTTATCATTGGTCTGGTTGGCTTTGTTTTGATATCAATTTTGACAAGAGTTCCAGCTGTTCAAGATCGCCTACTATTTGGCATTATTCAAAGCATTGGTGGCTCAACTGCTGATCTAAATGATAATTCATTATCCGCTGTTGTGTGTGGGTCTAGATCGCCACTCCCATCTCCTGGAAGGGCTCAAACATGTGTCCTGGTTAATGCAGGCGGTAATTATTATGTTGTGGATATTGGCGATGGCAGTGCAAATAATCTCAATAATTGGGGGATAGATACAAATAAGATTCGCGGTACTCTACTAACTCATCTTCACTCAGATCATATATCAGATCTTGCAGATCTTCATTTAATGACATGGGTTAATTCCTCTCATACAAAATCATTGGATGTTTATGGCCCAGAGGGTGTTGAGTTAGTAACTCAAGGTTTTGAAGCTGCATATCAACTTGATTATCAATTTAGACATGAGCATCATGGTGATGAAGTAGCGCCAAGAGATATCGCTGGGTTTAATACTTTTCCAGTAGATTTATCCAATCCAGTTATCATTGATCAAGATGGTTTGAAGGTCACAGCTTTTAGGGTGCCTCATGATCCTGTTAAGCCAGCTCTAGGTTACAGATTTGACTACAAAGGCAGGTCAATTGTTATCAGTGGTGATACCTCTTACAGTGAAAATCTTATCACTCATTCTCAAGATGCTGATGTGCTGTTTCATGAAGCTCAAGCAAACCATCAACTAGCTATTATGAAAAAAGCTCTAGCTGATAATAAAGGGTTAGTAAAAATCTTAGATGATATTGAGACTTATCATGCAACACCCATTGAAGCAGCTCAGGCAGCTAATTTAGCCAATGTTGATCATTTGATTTTCTATCATCTAACTCCAGCGCCTAGAAATAATTTAATGGAAAGAATGTTTTTTCGAGGGGTCAATGATATTAGGAAAGATTGGAGTGCAGCCAAAGATGGCACTATGGTTGTTTTACCATTAGACTCAGATGAAATAATTGTTACTGAGATAAATTAATGGATGTAAAAAATAAAAGAGTTGTTGTAACCGGTGCTGCAAGTGGAATTGGAAAGGCCCTATGCGAGGCTTTTCATCAAGCCAAAGCTCAATCAGTTATTGCGGTAGATATGAATTTTGATGGCGCACAAGATACAGCTGATTCAGTTAATGGCATTGCTGTTCAAGCCAATGTTGGCAATGAAAAAGATATTATTAATGTGATCGAAAAGGCAGATGAGCATGCTGGCGGCACAGATATCTTTTGTTCTAATGCAGGGATTGGTGGCGTGCCAGGGTTTTTTGAAGTAGAGGCATCAGATTGGCAGAATATTTGGGATGTGAATGTTCAATCTCATATCTTTGCAGCCAAACATGTACTGCCTCAAATGATTGATCGAGGAGAGGGCTATTTAGTGAATACTTCATCAGCAGCAGGTCTTCTAACTCAGTTAGGAGCAGCAGGTTATTCAGTTACCAAAGCAGCTGCAGTAAGTTTTGCTGAATGGGTCAAAATTACTTATGGAGAAAAGGGAATTGGTGTTTCATGTTTGTGTCCTCAAGCAGTTAGAACAGCCATGACCGCTCAAGGTCCAGGAGTTGCTGGCGTGGATGGAATGATGGAGCCAGATGTTGTTGCGAAAGAAGTTCTAAAATGCATCACTGAAGAAAAATTTTTAGTATTACCTCACACAGAAGTCGCTGAGTATGTTTCACGAAAGGGTAATGACAGAGATAGATGGATAACAGGCATGCAAAGATTGCAAAAACAATACGAAGATTTTTTAACCCCAGTGGACATGAAATAAAAGGAGAGACTATGAAAACTAAAATTACAGAACTATTTGGAATTGAACACCCTATTATTCAAGGTGGAATGCACCACGTTGGCTTCGCAGAATTAGCTGCAGCGGTATCTAACGCAGGTGGACTCGGCACTATTACCGGTTTAACACAGGGAACGCCAGAGAAGTTAGCCAATGAAATAGCTCGCTGCCAAGAAATGACTGATAAGCCTTTTGCTGTGAACCTGACATTCTTGCCTTCACTTACTCCTCCAGATTATCCAGGATTGGTTCAAGTCATTATTGATGCGGGCGTCCCAGTTGTTGAAACAGCAGGCAGAAATCCTGCTGAGTATTTGCCGGCTCTTAAAGGAGCAGGCATTAAAGTGATTCACAAATGCACTTCAGTAAGACATTCATTAAAGGCGCAATCTATTGGTTGTGATGCAGTTTCAGTGGATGGCTTTGAGTGCGGCGGACATCCAGGCGAAGATGATATTCCTAATTTTATTCTTTTACCTCGTGCAGCTGATGAGCTTGAAATTCCCTTTGTAGCTTCAGGCGGCATGGCAGATGCAAGAAGTTTGGTCGCGGCCATGGCTTTAGGTGCAGAAGGTATGAATATGGGTACAAGATTTATTGCCACCCAAGATGCACCTGTTCACCAAAATGTAAAAGAGGCAATTGTAAATGCATCAGAACTAGACACTAGGTTAATCATGCGTTCTTTGACCAATACAGAAAGAGTTCTAAATAACGAAGCTGTTGAGCGCTTAATTGAGAAGGAGAAAGCGCTAGGGGACAAATTAAGATTTGAGGACATTGTTGATGAGGTTGCAGGAGTTTATCCAAAAATCATGCATGAAGGCACAATGGAGGTCGGAGCCTGGTCATGTGGCATGGTGGCAGGATTGGTCAATGATATTCCAACTGTGAAAGACTTAATTGATGGAATTATGAGTGAAGCGGACAGCATCATTGCTAAAAGATTAAGCAATTTCTAAATTATAATTTTAAGTGAGAGTGAGATGAAGAATAAAAATAAGTATTTGATCCTTGTATTTTTAACTATTGGAGGATGCTCAGATATTAATAATTCTAAAAATACAGAGGTATCCTTGCATGATAGGCCAATCATAGAAACTCAACCTCAATCTAGACCTTTACCCAACCCAAATAAAAATGCTTATTATGGCGATTTGCATGTTCATACAGAAAACTCATTTGATGCTTATACTTTTGGCACGATCAGCACACCTGCTGATGCATATAAGTATGCCCAAGGTTATCCAATTCAACACCCAAGTGGGTACCTCATTCAACTAAGCAAACCTTTAGATTTTTATGCAGTAACTGATCACGGTATATTTATGGGGTTGATGAAGGAGGCAGCCGATACAACTTCTAAGTTTTCTCAGTATGAATTTACGAAGCCTCTCCATAATCTTAATGAGTCAGTAGGCACGGGATTTTTTTCTCTTATTAAAAGACAAGGCCTTTTTCGACCTTTTGGTGAAAAAGTAAGAGCAGGGCTTGAAGATGGAAGTATTGATCTGTCTCTTATATTAGAAGTTGGTAGAACGGTTTGGCAGAAAACCATTAAAGCTGCAGATGATGCATATGTGCCAGGCACTTTTACCACTTTTGCTGCTTACGAATATACGCCAAGCTTAGATCTCTATAATAATTATTTGCATCGAAACGTCATTTTTAAAGATACTAAAAACTTGCCCGCTCAACTTTTTACAAGAGATAATAGTCAAGATCCTGAAGATTTGTGGGATTGGATGAATCAACTAAGATCAAATGGTGTTGAGAGTCTGGCCATTCCTCACAATACTAATATTTCTGGGGGAGCTGCATTTTCTTTAAATGATTATCACGGCGGACCAATCGATGAAGAGTATGCGCAAAATCGTGCACTAAATGAACCTTTAGTTGAAATTACTCAGGTCAAAGGAACCTCAGAAACACACCCATTGCTTTCTAAGAACGATGAGTGGGCAGCCTTTGAAGCTAAAACTGGAGTCGAGGCAGAGAAACTTATAAATAATCTAAGGGGTGGTTATGTCAGAGACGCATACCTTAGAGGCCTTACTCTTGCTGAAAAAGGCCTAACCAATCCATTTAAATTTGGTTTGATAGGGTCAAGTGACTCTCATGTTGGAGGACCTTCTGATAGTGAAGAATTATATTTTTCTAAGGTTGGCCTTTTAGACGGAACAGCTGAGCTAAGAGGCTCAATTCCATTTAATAGGCTTTATGGAACTTTTTTAAAAATTATGAGACCAAATATACTAAAGGAAGTAGATGGAAAAAATTATTTTTCTGCCAGTGACAGACTTGTCCAATTTTCTGCATCGGGTCTTGCGGGAGTTTGGGCAAAAGAAAACACTCGTGAGGCTATTTATGACGCCTTTCGACGTAAGGAAACATTTGCAACCAGCGGACCAAGAATGAAAGTCAGGTTCTTTGCTGGCTATGAGTTAGAGAGTTCAAATCTTGATGATCTTTCTCTCATCCAAGATGCTTATGCAAGAAGCATTCCAATGGGAGGGACTCTTAATATCGAAAAAAATAAAAACCCAACTTTTTTAGTCTGGGCAATAGCTGACCCTCAAGGCGCGCCATTGCAAAGAACTCAAATTATCAAAGGCTGGCTTGAAGATGGAGAGCAAAAAGAGAAAGTGTTTGATATCGCATGTTCTGATGGGCTAAGTGTTGATCCGGAAACTCATCGTTGTCCCAACAATCAATCATGGGTAGATTTAAGTGATTGCTCAATAAGTGCAGATTCAGGATCAAGAGAAATGAAAGTGTTCTGGCAAGACCCTGAGTTCAAAGCAGATCATGATGCATTTTATTATTCTAGAGTCCTTGAGAATCCAGTTTGCAGATGGTCTACATGGGATGCAGTTAGAGCTGGTGAAAAACCTAGATCAGATATACCAGCTACAATTCAAGAAAGAGCTTGGTCTTCACCAATTTGGTTAAATTAAAGTGAAGATAATTTCATAGTGAATACATCTAAAAATAATGTTGCATTAGTTACTGGAGCCTCCGATGGAATAGGGGCTGAATTTGTCAAGATCCTTGCAGGTCGTGGCTATGATCTTATTCTTGTCGCTCGTCGCGAGGAAAAGCTTAACGAGTTAGCAATTAGATTGAATGATGAATTTGGAGTTAAATGCACCGTCATGGCAGCAGATCTTTCAGACCCTAATGCGGCCCAGAATTTATTTCAACGTATCCAAGATAGGGGTTTAAAAGTAAATTTTTTAATCAACAATGCAGGACTTCTTCATAATGGATTTTTTACCAAACTCAGTCTTGAAGCTCAAGAAAAAATGATCCAAGTGAATGTGTTAGCTCTAACTGCTTTGACTCACTTATATGCAGTCAACATGTCGTCTAATGGAGGCGGGCATATACTTAATGTTGCTTCACTGGCTGGTTGGATGGCTATTCCAAATCAGAATGTGTACGCCGCATCAAAAGCTTATGTTGTGTCTTTTTCTCAAGCATTATCCAATGAAATGATTGCTGCAAATAGCGGGGTTCAGGTAACTGCATTATGTCCCGGTTATACAGCAACAAAAATGATGGATAACCCTGATCAAGGTGCCACTCTTCGCATTCCATCTGGCATGATGATGTCAGCTAAAGATGTAGCTGAAATCGGTATAAAAGCATGTTTTGCTGGTAAGGATATTGTAGTTCCTGGCCTTGCTAATAAGTTCACTACAATCATTACCCGTCTCTTTTCAAAGTCATTAATAACAAAATTTTTTGGTTCTTTTTATAGAAAGAATATGGACTGAAAAGTTAGGGTTATTTTGCTAAGGTTTTCATATGAGCGAACAAGCTATTAAAAAGATACTTATAACTGGTGCTAATGGATTCATTGGTGGGTCATTGATGCGTTATTACCAAAACCAGGGTCAAGCTGTTGTAGGTGTTGATCTTGTTGGGAATGGTGATGATATTGTTGAAGGTGATATATCTCAACCAGATACGATCAGTCAGCAACTAAAAGAATGCGATGTGATTATTCATACAGCTGCACTGGTCTCTAATGCGATGCAAGATTCTGATATGTGGCGTGTAAATGTCTTAGCAACTCGCAATTTAATTCAAGCAGCAAAAGAGCACAAAGTTCGACGTTTCGTACAAATTTCATCAATCGTGGCATATGGAAATACAGCAGAGGGTGAATTAAATGAAAGTCACCCTGTGCATGCCGATGGTGGAAGCTATGTGCTGACAAAACTAGCCTCAGAGCATGTTGTCTTAAGTGAGCAGACCAATGACGAAATAGAAGTAGTGATAATTCGTCCAGGAGATGCATATGGTCCGGGTAGCCGCCCTTGGATTATTGCTCCATTAGAAGCAATTGCTAAAAACCAGTTTATGCTTCCAGAAAAAGGAGAGGGTTTCTTTAGACCCATCTATATTGATGATTTAGTTCGAGGTATAGCAATGGCCTCTGGGCATCCAGATGCAGCTGGTGAAATTTTTAATTTATCTTGTGAGGGCTATATGTCTACCAAAGACTATTTCACTCCTCATTATAATTGGCTCGGTAAAAAAGGACCTATGCTCGTTTCTACAAAACTGGCTTTGAGGATATCTGCAATTGCATCAAAAGTGGCTGATCTTATGGGTAACCTAAATGAAGCCTCACCATCGACTGTAAAACAGCTTTCAACCAAGAGTTGGTTTTCAATTAAAAAAGCTGAACGGATTCTTGGGTGGAAGCCTGAAGTTTCATTCGAAGAGGGGATGAAAGTAACTCATGAATGGGCCAAGAGGCAAGGGTTGCTTGAAAAGTGATTAAGGTAATCTAATTAGGAGAAATCAATGCGTTTATGGAATGGTTGGGGGAATGAAGATAGTGATCTGACTATGGAACTTAGTGATGGTCTTCGCGCTTTATTGGAGGCCCTTGTTGGATCAGGCACTGCGCTTAGTCAGGCAACCCTTAATGAAGTGATTGCTAAAGTTCCCAATACTCGTCTTGATGACCATCCGTTAATAAAAACCGATCCAGAAACACGAGTTCGTCATGCACGTGGTCAAAGTTTGCCTGATTGGTTAGAAATGCATAGTGGTAATGTTGACACCTTCCCAGATGGCGTTGCATTCCCAGAATCATCAGAGCAGGTGAGAGAACTTCTAGCTCATGCTAAAGAAAATAATTTGATAGTTATCCCTTATGGTGGTGGAACATCAGTGGTGGGCCATATTAATCCCGAGACAAGCGATAAGCCGGTATTGACGATAGATATGGCAAAAATGAATTCTATGTTGAGCATTGATACTGAAAGTCAGTTAGCCACCTTTGGGGCTGGTGCTCCAGGTCCTGTTGTGGAAGAAGAGCTAAAAAAATATGGCTATACACTAGGCCACTTTCCCCAATCTTGGGAGCTATCTACCTTGGGTGGATGGGTGGCTAGTCGATCAAGCGGCCAGCAATCTCTGCATTACGGGCGCATAGAAAATATGTTTGCTGGGGGTACTATCGAAACTCTCAATGGAACTATGACAATTCCAACTATTCCGGCGTCTTCAGCCGGCCCCGATGTTCGTGAGATGATTCTTGGCTCTGAGGGTCGCATGGGAATTATTACTGAAGTTACTGTGCGAATCACACCCTTGCCAGAGAAAGAAAAATTCCAAGTGGTCTTTTTTCCTTCTTGGGAAATTGGGATTAGTGCTGCGAGGGAATTGATTCAGCAGCGAGTTGCTTTGTCTATGGTGCGATTAAGCAATCCACTGGAGACAACCAGTCTTTTATACATGGGCGCGGGCAGTGACAGCAGCGGGGTAGTTGCCTTAGAGGAATCATTATCTAAAAAAGGCATTGGAGAAGGTAAAGTCATGATGACATTTGGAGTCACTGGCTCAGCCCGTCATTGTGATGCTGCCTATCAATTAGCGCTTGATCACTGTTCCGATCTTGGCGGTGTAGCAGATGAATCTGGTCTTGGAGAGAATTGGGCTCATGGTCGATTCCGCGCTCCATATCTTCGCGATCCGCTAGGCGCAGAAGGCTATGTTGTGGATACAATGGAGACAGCCGTTGATTGGTCAAAAGTTTCTGAAGCTGCAAAAAATATAGAGCAAGCAATTCGGACAGCCTTGGATGATGAGGGCGAGCAAGTTCATGCTTATACGCATTTATCTCATGTCTATGGTCAGGGATCGAGTATTTACACCACCTATTTGTTTCGCATAGGTGAAAGCTACGAGCAAGGAATGAATCGATGGATGAAGTTAAAAAAAGCTGGAGCCGATCAGATTGTTGCTCATGGTGGCACCATCAGTCACCAGCATGGTGTTGGCAGCGATCATAAGAACTATCTAACTGCAGAAAAGGGCGAGCTTGGTATTGCTGCAATTAATAGCTTATGTGAGCAATTTGATCCTAATGGCCAAATGAATCCAGGGAAATTACTTCCTGATAATGAGCAGTAATCGAACATGATGGGCTTTACTAATCGCGAACAACTTCTATCTAAAATGAGCAATGGCGAGAATTTAGATTGGGATATTATTATTATTGGCGGCGGCATAACTGGTGCAGGTGTTCTTCGCGAAGCAACACGTCGAGGTTACAGGGCATTGTTAGTTGAGCAACAAGACTTCTCATGGGGAACCTCAAGTCGATCATCTAAAATGGTCCATGGAGGCTTGCGATATCTTGCAGCAGGCGATCTAAAGCTTACCAAAGAATCAGTTCAGGAGAGACAGCGATTATTAACAGAAGCTCCAGGGTTGGTTGATCCCATTTCTTTTTACTTTACTTTCAGAAAAGGTAAATTTCCTGGCCGCATAGCTATGAAGATCATCTTAACTATCTATGATTTTTTTGCTGGCGCTCAAGACAATAGATACTGCAATAACAAAGAATTGCTTGAACGTTTTGAGGGCTTAGATGAAAACAAGCTCCAGGGAGCAAGCTGCTATACCGATGCGATGGTTGATGACTCTCGTTTGGTTCTTCGCGTATTGCAAGACAGTATTGAAAATGGTGGTTATGCACTAAATTATACAAAAGTAGAGGACCTCTTATTAACAGACGGTCAAGTGTCCGGTGTGATCATTGCAGACAGAACTAACTCTAGTTCTATTAACCTTACCGCCCCAGTTATCATCAATGCTACTGGCGCATGGGCCGATCGACTTAGAAATGTTGTAAACAGCGAGAAGCGCATCAGACCTTTGCGAGGCAGCCATGTTGTTATTCCCAAATCTTTATATCCTGTAAATGATGTAATGACCTTTCTTCATGTTGATGATAAGAGGGGAGTCTTTGTTTATCCCTGGGAGGGAACAACTGTTATAGGCACCACAGATCTAGATCACGATGAAGATATAGACTTAGAAGCCAGCATTTCTGAGCAAGAGGTAGATTATTTACTCAAGGCTTTTAATAGCCAATTCCCAAAAAATGCACTAAATCGAAGTGATGTCTTATCGACCTGGGCTGGAGTTCGCCCTGTTATTGGCGCAGAAAAAAGTAAAGATCCTTCCAAAGAGCGAAGAGATCATGCTGTTTGGTCTGATAATGGATTAATTACTGTCAGCGGAGGCAAGCTGACTACTTTTAGATTGATTGCATTAGATGCATTATTAGCAGCCAAAGATAATCTGCCAGCAGCCAAAGAATACCACGATGATCGAATGTTCTTAACTCCCGAAGTTAGTGCAGAATCACTATCACCAAAAAATAGCAGTTGGGGACAACGTTTACTTGGTCGATATGGTGAGAAAGCGATTGATCTCGTGAATGGGAGTTCGCCAAACGAGCAGAATAATCTTAATGAAACCGAATTCTCTTTAGCTGAATGTCTATGGGCAATCAAATATGAGGCGGTAGAGCATCTCGATGATTTGCTATTGAGAAGAACTCGATTAGGTATGTGTCTGTCAAATGGAGGAACTGAGCTGTATCCACCATTGAAAGAAATGTTTTTAAACAATCTAAGCTGGGATGAAGAGCGATGGCAGAAAGAGGTTGATCGTTACGAAAAAATTTGGAAAAACCATTACAGCCTTCCTGCGCAAACTTAAGATGACTGAGTTATGAAAGAAAAGTATTTTTTGAGTATCGATAACGGGACTCAGAGTGTCCGTGCAATGGTTTTCGATGGATCAGGGCAACTTATTGCAAAAAGTAAAATTGAGATTGAGCCCTACTTTTCTGATCAGAAGGGTTGGGCTGAACAACACGCTGACTATTTTTGGGATTCGCTTTGTCAAGCTTGCCAAGAACTGTGGCCAAAATTACCGATACCCAAGGAATCAATTGCTGCGGTCTCAGTAACTACTCAGCGTGCAACAGTGGTTCCAATGGGAAGGGATAATCAGCCCTTGCGCCCAGCCATTAGTTGGTTAGATCAGCGGCAAGTAGAAACAAAGCCTAAATTAGGAAAACTAGAGTCAGCTTTAATGACCTTAGTTCGAGCCAAGCCATTGGTAGATTTAATGCATGCCCAAGCTGAAGCAAACTGGATCGAGCAAAATGAGCCAGATATTTGGAACCAAGTTCATAAATTCTTACTTCTTTCTGGGTATCATAATTACAAACTCACTGGTAAATACAATGATGCCATTGCCAGCACTGTTGGGTTCGTGCCATTTGAATACAAGACTCAACAGTGGGCTGATCAAAAAGACTGGAAATGGAGGGCTATGCCAATTCGACCTGAAATGTTACCAGACGTTTTGCCAGCGGGATCAGTGCTAGGAGAAATTACTGAAGCAGCAGCTGAAAAAACTGGCATACCCAAAGGATTAGCGCTGATTTCTAGTGGCTCGGATAAAGCCTGCGAGGTCTTAGGAACTGGCTGTATTGATAATGAAACTGGCAGTCTAAGCTATGGCAGTTTAGCTACACTTAACATCACTTCTGATAAATACCTTGAAGCTATCCCGTTTTATCCAGCTTATCCTGGCGTCATACCCAATACATTTAATATTGAGATGATGGTCCAACGAGGGTATTGGATGGTGAGTTGGTTTAAAAGGGAGTTCGGGCTTCAAGAGGAACAATTGGCAGCTGATCAAAATCTTCTACCAGAAACATTGTTTGATGAATTGCTTGCCAAAGTTCCAGCAGGTTCTGATGGGTTAATGCTTCAACCTTATTGGTCACCTTCTAATGGCGATGGACCGGAAACTCGAGGAGCTATTATTGGTTTCAATGAAGACCATACAAGGGCGCACCTTTATCGTGCAATGATTGAGGGGCTTACATTCGCCTTAAAAGAGGGTAAAGAAGTTTTAGAAAAAAAAACAGGTAAGTCTATTTCTCGATTAGTAGTCTCTGGGGGTGGGTCTCAGAGTGATGAAGTCATGCAAATCACTGCTGATATCTTTGGCATGACTGTTTTTCGCCCGCATACTTTTGAAACGTCTTCTCTGGGCGCTGCTATAGCTAGCGCCGTAGGAATTGGTTTGTATCCAGATTTTCCTTCTGCGGTCGAGCAGATGGTCCATGAGGGAGATATGTTTCATCCTATAGATGCCAATAAAGATATTTATAGTGATTTATATAACAAGGTCTACAAAAAAATGTATGGGCAATTAAAACCAAGTTATGAGGCCATTAGAAAAATTACAAACTGAACCATCTGGATTATTAATAATTACAAAAGTATATAAAAAATGAAAAACATAAAAGATTTTCCATTCGCAGACCTTATAGATTTAAAAATTCAGTCAGTAAAATCAGGTAAAAGCACCTGTTCGGTGGGTTTTAAAAGGGATTTATTAAATCCAAATAATATTATTCATGGTGGTGTTATATATTCTATAGCTGATACTGGAATGGGAGCAGCTCTTGCCTCTACGCTTGGGGATGGAGAAAAATGTGCCACCATCGAAGTAAAAATGATGTACTTAAAACCCGCAGGGCATTTTGACCTTACCTGCCATACCGAAATTATCAAAAAGGGACATAGAGTCGCTTTCCTGGAAAGTGAAGTCTTCTCAAATAATGAATTGATTGCTAAAGCTTCTGGTAGCTTTGCAATCTTAAGTTCTTAAAGTAATTTTTTCTTGACTTAGAGTTAACTTTAACTGTTAGACTAGATCTTTAAATTTTTAATAGGAAAAAAAATGCCAGATATGTCACTTTATGGTTGGTTTCATACCTTTATGGGAATTTTTGCTTTGTTGAGTGGATTCTATTCTTTGGTTAAATACAAAGTAATAGATTCAGAGAATGCATCTGCAAAAATATTTTTAATTTGTACCTTGGTCGCTGCAGTTACCGCTCTTACCCTCTATAAGCAGGGCGGCTTTGGAGTTGGACATATGCTTGCAGTCTTGACACTGCTTGCCTTAATTGTCGGCAGAATCAATGAACAGGGATTAATTTTTGGGTGGTTGGCGCCATACTTTCAAGCGATTTGTTATACGTCTCTCTTTTTGTTTCACTCCATTCCTGCCATTACAGATGGATTGCGACGATTACCAGTTGGCGATCCAGTGATCACTACTTTAACTGATCCTCTGTTGATGAATTTTTATGCAGCCTTTTTCTCAATTTACTTGGTTGTTTTAGTTCTGCAAATGATTTGGATCAAGAGGAGCGCGTAAGATGAGTTTATATACTATTGCGCAAGCCTCACAAGAAGTTGAGTTAACTGCTTACACCCTTCGTTATTATGAAAAGGAAGGTCTTCTTCCAAACGTAACAAAAGATGCTGCTGGTCGAAGAAAATACCGAGATACAGATCTTCAGAGGATTGGATTTATTAAATGTTTAAAAGGGACTGGTATGTCTTTAAAACAAATTAAAGAATATGGAGATCTCTACAAGCAAGGCAAAGCAAAATTCAACCAAAGAAATGCCATGCTTCAATCCCATAGAGAAAAAATACTCGAAGAAATTAAAACTCAAAAGAAATATTTAAAAATGGTTGAAGCCAAGATCGAAATGAAGATCTAAATATGAATTTAAGAAGCTTTAAACCTTTTTCAGAGGTTAGCTCTTTAACACTTGGCGGAGGGGGGATTGGTCAAGTTTGGGGGAAGACTTCGGCAGAAGAAGCAATTCAAACAGTTCAAACTGCTTTAGATTATGGCATCAATCACTTTGATGTCGCCCCCATGTATGGCAAGGGTGAGGCAGAAAGAGTTATTGGAAAGTCTTTAGAGGGCGCAGATACAGACAACCTATTTTTTACTACTAAGTGCCAATTAGGAACATTGCCAGATAATGAAGTCTACAATAAGTTAAATAATTCACTGACCTCAAGTTTGGCTAATATGAAATTAGACAAGGTCAATTTATTCTTACTTCACTCTCAATTAATTGAGGATAGCTATAAGCTTTTTAAGTTTGATGAGATGCGATCAAAAAGCACTACTACTCTCAGTTGTTTTTTTAATGCAGCTATTCCTGCATTTGAGCGCTTAAAGCAGGAGGGTAAGATTGATCATTGGGGGATTGGAGGAATTGGGCAAGAGGCAGCAATTATTAAGGCACTTAATCATTCCCGTCCACCTAGCGCAGTTCAATGCGTAGTTAATCCTTTAAATTCTGCTGGAGCCATAGGCTATGTTTCAGAGGCCTTTAACCCACAAGTAATTTTATCTGAATGTCAGCAGCGAAATATCCCTATCTTGGCAATAAGGGCAGCGCAAGCAGGAGCTTTAACTTCTTCCATGGACAGATCGCCACATAACTCTGGTTTTGATGAAAGTGACTTCCATGATTTTGAGAGAGCAAAGCCATTTAGAAATCTGGCCAATGACTGGAATGAATCCCCGGCGAGCTTGGCGCATCGTTATGCATTGAGCATCTCAGGAGTTTCATCAGTAATCTTAGGCGTAAAAAATAGAACAGAGTTAAAAGAGTGCCTAGAGGCAGAAAAAAAAGAGCTTTTGTCTAAGTTTGAGATTCAACAGATCAATGGCTGCTTAGAAAATTAATTTTAAAAAGAGGAAATAAAATGGACACATATAATAATAAAATAGTTATGGTCACCGGAGCATCCAGCGGGATTGGTCGGGCCATGGCAATCGATTTAGCTGCACAAGGAGCTGAGTTAATTTTAACTGCTCGATCTCATGACTTACTAGATAGCCTAGCTAATGAAATCAAAGAAGGTGGAGGAAAGGCTCATGTCTTTGTTGGAGATCTAGCTCAGCCAGGTTCAGCAGAAGCATTGCATCAACAGGTTATAGAAGCAAAACTTCATGTTGATTTATTGGTCAATAATGCAGGTTATGGAAGATGGGGTCAATTTGGAGAGTTCACCCGTGGTGATTATGCTGCAATGATCCAGCTAAATGTTACTTCTCTTACAGACCTCTGCCATTTATGTATGCCTGCAATGGTTGAAAAGGGTGAGGGTGGCGTTATCAATATTGGATCTTCTGCTTCATTCTTGCCAGTTCCATACGCAAGCGTTTATTCATCTACAAAAGCCTACGTTTTAATGCTTTCTGAGGCGCTAAGATATGAATATGCAGGCAGTAACGTTCGAGTCATGGCTTCCTGCCCTGGAGCAACAGATTCTAATTTTAGAAACACTGCTTCAGAAAAATCCTCCGAGCAACTAAAGCAAAGGATTGGCAAATTAAAAGGTGAAGGTCAGGTAGGAGACTCATGTGAAAGGGTATCTCAGGAGACGCTGCAAGCATTTTTAAATGATAAACATTACATTGTTCCTGGAAAAGGGAACTCAAAGTTTGCATTTTTACCAAGAATTTTATCCAGGGCCAGGATATTAAAAATCACCGGAGATACCTTTAAAAAACATACTGCAAGTTAGTTTTACCCGAATGGTTCTTTTTTTAGTAGCATAGGGGATCATGGCTATTAAAAATCGACCAGAGTTTGAAAAATTTATAAATAGAGTTGAAAAAAGCTCTGATGAATTTCGTGCCTCATCAACAGAAAAAAGACATTCTAAACAATATAGAACTGCAAGAGAAAATTTAAATCATCTGGTTGATGCGGAAAGTTTTTTAGAGTTTGGTCAATTTGCAGTAGCTGCCCAACGAAGTCGACGAGACTATGAAGAGCTGCAAGACAAAACTAATGCTGACGGCATCATCACTGGCTTTTGTTCTATCAATTCAAAGTTGGTAGGTCCCAAGAGTTCTCAAGCTGTAGCAATCGTTTATGATTATTCAGTTTTGGCTGGCACGCAAGGCGCTTTCCATCACTTAAAACTTGATCGAATATGCGACCAAGCAAAGAAATTTGAATTACCAATTATAATTTTTACTGAGGGTGGAGGCGGTAGACCTGGGGATACCGATGTCTTAACTCAGATTGCTGGGTTGCACATACCATCTTTTTCTTCTTGGGCCCAACTAACTGGCAGCTCATTAAAAATTGCAGTAAATAATGGTTATTGTTTTGCAGGCAACGCTGCATTGTTTGGCTGCTCTGATTTTCGCATTGCAACTAAAACTTCATGGATTGGCATGGCAGGTCCTGCAATGATTGAGGGCGGAGGCCTTGGTGTGTTTGAGCCAACCGATATTGGTCCTGTACCTGTGCATGAAAAAAATGGAGTTGTTGACTATGTTGCTGCCGATGAAGAAGAGGCAACCTTAATTGCAAAAAAATTATTGTCTTACTTTCAAGGCTCAATTGAAGATTTTTCTGTTGGTGATCAAGAGGTTCTTCAAAGCATCATGCCAGAAGACAGGCGTTATACATATGAGGTTCGAGACATTATCAATACAGTTGCTGATCAGGATAGTTTTTTAGAGCTAAGAAAAAAATATGGAGCAAGCATTGTTACTGGATTTATTAGAATTGAAGGCAAGCCTTTTGCTCTCCTTGCTAGTGATTGCCAGAAGCTTGGCGGTGCAATAGATTCAGAGTCTGCTGAAAAAGCTGCAGATTTTATTTCTATTTGCAACGATCATGCATTGCCCATCCTTGTATTGGCTGATACTCCAGGGTTCATGGTTGGACCTGCAAGTGAAGAGCTAGGAGCTGTCAGAAGAATGGCTTCGTTATTTAAGCAAGGCGCAAACATTAAGGTTCCCCTGGTAGCAGTTTTTCTTCGCAAGGGATACGGTTTAGGCGCTCAAGCATTAGTTGGCGGCAGTCTTCATAATCCTGTTTACACTGCTGCATGGCCAACAGGTGAGTTTGGTGGCATGGGAATTGAAGGAGCTGTAAAACTTGGCTACAAAAAAGAGCTAGAGAGCATAGAAAACCTTGATGAACGCAAAGAGCTTTTTGATAAATTGGTTGCCAAGATGTATGAGGTTGGCCAAGCCATTGAGGCTGCCTCATTTTTAGAAATCGATGCTGTTATTGATCCAGCACAAACCAGAAATATTGTTTTACAAGCATTCAAATCTGCAGAGGGAAATATATGAAGAAAACTGCCATCGGACTATTTGTTGTATTTTTAATTCTATGGATCCCTTACTTTGTTCAAACATACAATCTAAAAACCTTAACTAATTCAGATCTTCCAGTTGAAGGTGCCTGGGCTTCTCTAGAGGAAGGCAATCTTTACTATCGGTGGTATTACCCAAATGCAGAGATTGCAAATGATGAAGTTGTGGTTTTGGTGCATGGATTTTCAACTCCTCATTTTGTTTGGGATGGCATGAAAGGTTTCTTGCTAGATGCTGGATACTCTATTCTTGTTTTTGATCATTTTGGACGAGGTTTTTCAGAGCGGCCAAAAATTAAATACACCAAAGATGTGTTTGTTCAATCTCTGAGGGGACTGCTGGATTTTCAAGAAATTTCAAGGCCGGTGCATCTGGTTGGTTATTCGATGGGAGGTCCTATAGTTGGGCACTTTACAAATGAGTTCCCAGAGTCAGTGAAAAGCATGTCTTTAATTGCACCGGCTGGTTTCATGATTGAAAATCCGACTAAAGATTGGTGGATAATGAAGCCATTGATAGGGGAGTGGTTCTTGAATGTGTTTGGTTCAAGATTAGTGTTTCAAGGCAATGAAGATAATGATGAGCCACCCAGAGAAGATCCATTGGCGCTCTCTAAAAAAGATTTTGTTAAAAAAGCTAGTTTACAAATGCAATACAAAGGCTTCATCCACGCCTTGCTGTCGACCGCTCGAAACTTTAATCTTTTTAGTGCTCAGGAAATGTTTGCCGCAGTTGGGCAATTAAATAAACCCACCCTAACGATCTGGGGGACAGATGATGGTGTGGTGCCTTTTAGAGGCAGCGAAGAATTAATGCTCCACATTCCTCACTCACAACTGCTTGTTTTAGAACAAGGCAAGCATGACATTACATACGCAAATCCCAGTGATGTGGGCTCAGCTATTCGTGATTTTCTGGATGAGGCAATTAAGCCTGAAGCTTAGAAATACTTTTTTCTAGCATTGTTTTCTTATTTTCGGCTTCTGCAACTTTATCTTTTTCTTTATCGACCACTGCTGCAGGTGCTTTAGCAACGAACTGATCATTTGATAATTTTGAGCTAATAATCTTGATATCATTTTCGACATCAGAGAGTTCTTTTTTTAGTCTGTTGAGCTCTTCCTCTGGATCAATCAATCCTGCTAATGGAATAATTATTTTATAACCAACCATTGTCTTTTCAATTGATTCATCTGGAATTTCATCTGTGAACTCAATACCATCTAGCTTAGCAATGCCAGCGATGATGTCTTCTTGGTCAGCAATCATGGATTGCAATTCAGGCTGGATGTCGCTTGAGATAATAAGGTGCAAGGTCTCATTTTTAATATTTACATTCTCAGCTCTGATAGCCCTGATAGCAGAAATGATATTGATCATTTCATCCATGTGTTCTGCATTCTTAACATTTGCAGGTTGATGCCGAGCAAAGCCACTCTCGACTAAAAATTCAGATTTTTCTTTGCCCTCCAATGCAGCCAATTTAGCAGAGAGCTCTTCTGTTATAAATGGCATAAAAGGATGCAGCAACCTTAAAATACTGTCAAAGTTCACAATTAGATTGCTAATTAAATTACTGGTTTCATCTGCATCTTTAGATTTTTGAATGGCAACTTTGCTCAGTTCAATGTACCAGTCACAAAAATTAGACCAAACCAATTCATAAATTTCAGTGGCCGCTAAATCAAAGCGGTAAGTTTTAATATGCGCTTGACAGTTATTAGATGCATGTTGAATTTTAAGAGTCATCCAATCGGATACAACATTTGATGAAGTTTCAGAGGGTTGATAGCTATGATTTGATGCTTGCATTTCAATGAATCGGAATGCATTCCAAATTTTGTTGCAGAAATTTCTGTAACCTTTAATCCTGCCAATATCAAAGTTAATGTCTCTTCCAGGAGAAGCCAATGAATAATACGTATACCTAAGAGCATCAGTTCCATAGCTCTCAATACCATCTGGAAACTGTTTTTTAGTTTGCTTGATAATTTTCTCTTTGAGTTGGGGTTGCATCATCCCCTCAGTTCTTTTGGCAAGGAGCTCTTCGAGGGACACACCATCAATTAAATCAATGGGATCAAGAATGTTTCCTTTTGATTTAGACATTTTTTGACCATTTTCATCTTTAATAAGTCCGGTGATATAAACCTCTTTAAAGGGCACTTCTTTCATAAAGTGTTTGGTCATCATGATCATTCTTGCCACCCAGAAAAAAATAATATCAAAACCTGTAACCAAAGCACTGGTTGGATGAAAGAGTTTTAATTTATCAGTTTTGTTTGGCCATCCCATGGTTGCAAAGGTCCAAAGGCTTGAAGAAAACCATGTATCTAAAACATCTTCTTCCTGTCGTAATGCGCCTTCAATAGAATGTTTTGACCTAACATCCTCTTCAGAATAGCCTGCAAAAGGCTCATTTAATTCGTTGTACCAAATTGGAATCCTGTGCCCCCACCAGAGTTGACGACTGATGCACCAATCTTGAATGTTATCCATCCATTGAAAATAGGTTTTCTCCCAATTAGCAGGTACAAATTGAATTTCTTTTGATTTCACGGCTTCAATGGCTGGTTTCGCTAATGTTTTCGCATCCACATACCATTGATCTGTTAATAGAGGCTCTAGAATTTGATCAGATCTATCTCCATAGGGCAGGGTGCTCTCATATTCATCTTCAGACATTAAGAATTTTTCCTGATCAAGATCTTTCAACAATTCTTTTCGAGCATCAAATCTATCCATGCCATGATATTTCTTGGGTGCAACTCCTTCAATCTGAACTGCTTTGTTTAAAATTGAAATAGGGCTGAATGCCTTTTCATCACCTGTATGGCATTGCAAGTCCTTGTCGATGTTCAACCCGTGTCTTTTGCCTAAATCATAATCATTGAAATCATGGCCCGGTGTAATTTTTACTACCCCTGTTCCAAATTCTGGGTCTACGTAATCATCGGCCACAATTGGAATGAGTCGGTTACACAGAGGGACGACTGCATTTTTGCCAACAAGATTTGCAAACCTTTCATCATTTGGGTTGACCGCAAGAGCCATGTCACCTAAAAGAGTTTCAGGTCTTGTGGTTGCAACTGTTACAAACTCATCACTGCCATCAAGCAGGTATTTAATTTCCCAGATTTTAATCGTTACATCCTTATTGATAACTTCTAGGTCTGATAGAGAGGTTTCAAGAACAGGGTCCCAATTCACCAATCTTTTGCCTTGGTAAATCAAACCTTCTTCAAATAACTGAATAAAAGCACTTTGCACTGCATGCTGATAATCATCATCCAAAGTAAATCTTTCTGAGCTCCAATCTAAACTTGAGCCCAGTCGTCTTAGTTGGGAAGTAATCTTATTACCAGAGTATTTTTTCCAATCCCAGACTTCAGCTTCAAAGGCTTCTCTTCCAATACTCTCTTTTGATTTGCCCTCTGCATTAAGGCGACGCTCAACCACCATCTCTGTTGCAATGCCAGCATGATCTGTTCCAACTTGCCATAAAGTATTTTTACCTGACATTCGATGATACCGAATTAGACAATCCATGATGGCATTTTGAAATCCATGACCCATATGCAATGTGCCAGTCACATTTGGAGGTGGGATTGCTAATGAATAAGGATCGCCATCATTGCCTGGTTCAAACAAACCAGAACTTTCCCATTCTTGATAGAGTGTTTGCTCTATATCCGATGGGTCATATGGCTTCTTATCCATTAACTATGCAAATCTTTTAAGATTTATAAATTTCCGTTTAGGATTAATTCAGCTAACAAAGGAACCGGTCTTCCGGTACCACCTTTTTTGGCACCGCCATTCCAAGCGCTGGCAGCAATATCCATGTGAGCCCATTTAAAATCTTTCGTAAAGTTGGATAGGAAAGAGGCAGCATGGATGGTCCCAGCTTCTCTTCCACCACCAATATTTGCAAGGTCTGCAAAGTTTGTTTTGGTGCAATGAGCATATTCATCCCAGAGAGGCAGTTGCCAAGCTCTATCACCAGATTTTTCTCCAGCTGCTAAAATTTTATCAGCAAGAGGCTGGTTATTCCCCATCACTCCAGTAGCTGGGCTACCAAGCGCAACAACTACAGCTCCAGTTAGAGTTGCCATATCAATTACATGACTAGGCTTAAACTTTTTAGAATAAGTTAGCGCGTCACAAAGAACCAATCTACCCTCAGCATCAGTATTTAAAATCTCGATAGTTTGACCTGACATGGAGGTAACAACATCACCAGGTTTAGTAGCGCGAGCAGAGGGCATATTTTCTGCACAAACCAACAAGCCAACAACATTTACATTGGCTTTCAGTCTTGCCAGTGTTTGCATAATTCCAAATACAGATGCCGCTCCACACATGTCCCATTTCATCTCATCCATAGCAGGACTTGGCTTAATTGAGATCCCGCCAGTATCAAATGTAATTCCTTTGCCTACTAGCACGATGGGTTGCTTATCTTTTGCGCCACCCTTGTATTCAATGGTCATCATCCTGGACGGCTCATCACTGCCTTTACCAACTGACAAATAAGAACCCATTTTTAACCGCTCCATATCTTTCTCATTGAGACTAGAAATTTTTAGGGCTGGAAAATCTTTTTTAAGGGCTTTTGTTTTACGCTCAATAATCCTTGGCGTGCAATGGTTTGCAGGCAAATCGCCAAGATGCTTTGTAGCATTCATACCCTCGCCAACAGCATGACCAAGTTTTACCGCAGCTCTAACCGACCTAAGTGTTGCGGGAGTTACTCCAGCAAACAAAAGAGTGCCTTTTTTAACTGTGATAGGTTTCGCAGTCTTATTTTTTGTTGCATTAAAAGTGTAGGCTGCGGACTCAAACGTTCTAGCAGCTACTTCAGCAGCCCATGTTAAATCAAAATCTTTTGAAGTAGTTGAGCTCATCAGATATGCAAAATCCTTTGCCTTGGCCGATTTTACCAAATCCATAATTCCCTCATAATAACGAAGAACTAAGAAGCTAGCTGCTTTTGGATCTGGCTCTTTGATCAGTAGGATATTTTTAGCTGCAACTTTAGCTGGAGCAGGAAGGAAAATAGATTTTCTTGATCCGCCATTAATTTCTTTGATTGATTCTTTAACTAATGATTGAGCGCTTGATTGCAGTCCTTTGAGCTCAGGTGCTGCTGATGTTTTTTTATTAACGGCAATAATTAACAGATCTGTTTTAACCTTTAAGAGATCTGCAGAATTAACATTATTTGCTGTTAAGCTTGATAAGACTTTGTAAGTCATAAACCCTTCTCCTGATATAAATTACTGATAAGATATTTATTGTAATGCATCAAGATCCCTAAAGGCATGTATAAAAAGAATATTCTTGCAATTCATTTAAATGCGCAAATTTTTAAAGGTTTTGCTGCGATCTTAATTATCTTGACCGCCTTAATTTTTTCTTCCAGGCTTGTTGGCTACTTTGAGCAAGCTGCATCCGGCACTTTAAATCCTGATATTATTTTTTCAGTTATCTTTTTGAGACTGCCTGATTTTTTAGCCCTGCTGATTCCTTTCGCATTTTTTTTGAGCTTATTGCTTGTTATTTCAGGGCTCTACAATTCAAATGAGATTTATGCTTATTTTTCTGCCGGCGTTTCAAGACTGCAATTAATTAAGTACATAGCCCCATTTTTTCTTATTACGCTTGCAGCATGCGCGTTGATTAGTATTTATTTAGCACCCTATGGGAAGGTGTTATCAAAAAATCTTATTGCAGAGCAATCCTATGAAGATAAGCTCTCAACGCTTCAGCCACAAACTCTGATTAATCTTGATAGCAATGAAAGCTACCTTTATTTTGATTCGTACGATGGTCAGATAATGACACAGGTAACATTTTTTGTTCATAAGATGCCGTCTTTGTCTCTTGTTAAGGCCGACCTGCTTGAGGTCTCACAGCAAGACAATCAGATGATTTTAAAATTTAAAAATGGCTCCATTCATCCTGATCTTAATAGTGAAAATAGCATTCGCGCTTCTTTTAAAGAGCTCACTCACTCCATTGGGGTTGGTGCAGTGCCAAGCAATGCCTTCACTCTCTCTAAATTGCTTGATTATAAAAACAATTCTAATTTCATCCAGAATCAATGGAACGCCAGCATTCCCATTATGCTTTTTGCCTTAATGCTTCTGAGTTTTGTTTTTGGAAAAGAAAACCCTCGATCCGGTCGAGAGGGTAGCTTGGTGACAGGTGTGTTGATTTATATATTTTATTTAAGTATTTTGGTGGCTTTTCGAGAAAGTTACTCATCTGAGCTTAATGCATTTTACTATTTTCTGTGGCCGGTTCATTTTATGTTTTTATTTTTTGGCGGAATATTTTTCTGGCTAGATGGCAGGCTCGTAGCAAAAAATATAATTTTACATTCAAGAGTTAAAACCATCTCAATTATTTTTTTAATCTTTGCTTTAATAGCGTGGCTCAGCTCATGATTTCAGATTTTTATACTACTTACTCAAAGCACCTGATCAAAAAAAGCTTCTCCATTGCTGGTTTGGTTTGGCTTGTCATGGTATTTCTTGATTTTTCGGTCACGCTCGTCATGGAGCTTGAAAATCTTTCAGAGACATTCAACTTTTCTTCAATTTTTTATTCTGTATTGTTAGAGCAACCTCATAAAGGGCTTCAGTATCTTGAAAGTTCAATGTTGATTGGTACGTTGATAGCTCTTTCGCTATTTAATCAACAAGGTAATTTAGTTTTTTTAAGAGCCTCAGGCTTTTCTCCTTTAAAAATTGTTTTAATCTCTGGCATAGGCCCTTTAATCCTCTCGATGCTAATAATTTTTATGGATGAAACGATGTTTCTTAAACTTGCGCAAGAATCCAAAACATCCAACCAAGCTTTATCTGGTGAAATGTTTCAATGGGAGTTAACAGATCAAAATTTAATTGGTTTAAGTCGATCACCTGAATCAGCTGCATCATCTATTCACATTGTAGAGTTTAAAAATAAGGAAGGTTTTCTTGCAAGCAGCCAGCATGGGAGCGGAAGTTTAAGTGAGGGCCAGTTATTAATTGAGTCTCCTGAGGGCAATCAAGTTTTTAATTTCCCTGATTCGCTGCTATTTTCAAATATCGCTATAGAAAAGTTAAGACTAACTAGATTGCTTGAGTTGCGAAATAATTATCAACTTGAGGGTGACATGCATAAAATTGATTCACTGATCTTTGCGAGACTATTTTTACCAATCTCAATTATTGCAATTATTTTTCTTGCTGGAAGCTTGATGTTTAGCAATGCTCGCACTGGAGGAGTGGGGCGACAAATTATTATAGGGATTTCCTTGGGCTTAGTTTACGACCTCCTAAAAGACCTGAGCATTGCATCTTTTCTTACCTATCAATGGCCAATATTTCTTGCACACATTCTGCCAATCGTACTCTTAATTGGCTTGGGTTATTTTAAATTTCAAAGAGTGTAGTTATATTTTTTGTAACCGCGTTTTAGATAAAATATCATTCACTGCTAGTTTTTTTGGATCGACGTAAATTAAAAATAAAGGTATTCCAAGCAACGCTACAATGCCGCAATTTACTAAGTATCTTAAAAATGTTTGCTTTAATGTAATCTTATCGAGACCTGCATCAGAATTTACAATTTTAAACTTCCAAACCTGCATTCCTAGGGTCTGCCCGCTTTTCATCCAGAATACTGCGAAGAACATCCACCCACTGACAAAAACTAAAATACTTCCAAGCGCAGGATGAAGAATCTCCCCACCATTTAGCGATAGGGCTAAAGACCCAACAAGGAACCAAACTCCAAGCAAAAGGAAGCAATCATAGACTGATGCTATGGTTCTCAGAAAGGGTCCTACGAAAGGTGTTTTTTCCATTATTCTGATATATTATTCCTCTAAATCATAACTCAAAAAATATGAATACAAGTAATACTTTTTTCGGGCATCCAATTGGATTAAGAACACTTTTTTTAACTGAAATGTGGGAGCGTATGTCTTATTACGGCATGCGAGCACTATTGGTTTTGTATATGACAGGTGCTGTTACAGGCTTCAATCCAGGTCTTGGTTGGTCACAAGTGGACGCTCAGGCAATTTATGGAATTTATGTTGGGATGGTCTATTTTATGGTTGTGCCTGGAGGCTGGATTGCTGACAATATTTTGGGCCATCAAAAAGCTGTATTGTTTGGTGCTCTCATTATTGCTTTGGGCCATTTCACACTAGCTATGCCTATAGAGCAATCTTTCTTTTTGGGCCTGATGTTAGTTGTCTTGGGAACTGGATTATTGAAAGGTAATATCTCTACCATAGTGGGGCAGCTATATGATGGCCAGGATGATAAAAGGGACTCTGGCTACACAATCTTTTATATGTCTATCAATATTGGATCGACTTTAGGCTTTTTAGTTTGCTCTTACCTTGGTGAGAAAATCGGTTGGCATTGGGGTTTTGGAGCGGCTGGAATTGGCATGACATTCGGCGTTATCCAATTTATGAGGCATCGCCATTTATTAGGTGATGCAGGCATGCATCCCAATCAAATGTCTGACGAAAAGAGATCCAAGCTAACAAATTATCTTTATGTTTCTCTCGTTGGAATGTTTTTAGTTATTGGAGCGGGGTTGCTTGGATTTATTGTTGTAGATCCAAGATTTTTTGCTGAGCAATTTGCTTACTTTTTAACAGTAGTGGCAGGCCTATACTTTATTTACCTTTTTCTTTTTGCTGGACTTGATGCTGCCGAAAGAAAGAATCTAATTCTATTATTTTTATTATTTATTGGAGCCGCAGCTTTTTGGTCAGGCTTTGATCAGTCAGCTGGCTCATTAAATATTTTTGCAAGAGACTACACCGATCTCTCAATCGCTGGTTTTGAGATTCCTGTTGGTTGGTTGCAATTTGCCAACCCAATTATTGTAGTAATTTTTGCTCCGATATTTGCAGGTATTTGGGCGCAACTCGCAAGAATGAATTTAGATCCAACGCTTCCATTTAAATTTGCAATTGGGCTTTTATTTATGGCACTTAGCTTTGTGATAATGATTGTTGCAGTGAATGTAGCCCTTGAGTCATCACCCGTTGGCATGCAATGGCTGCTACTCACATACCTTTTTCAAACATGGGGCGAATTAGCATTATCTCCAATTGGACTGTCAGCATTCTCAAGATATGGCCCTAAACGTTACATGGGTCAAATGTTTGGACTGTGGTTCTTGGCTAGTGCAATTGGTGGAGTTCTTGCGGGATTGCTGGGCGGGGAAGCTCTTGATGGAGGGCTTGAGACCATTTCACCAGTATTTGAATTTATGATTCAGTATTACTTGGTCATTGCTGCAGCATTGATTGCCCTATCTTTTGTAATTAAGACAGCAAAAGATTAGAAGTATTTATTCAGCTTGATTGTTGGTCTCAACCAAAATCTGCTGGTAAATTTTTGTTAGCAGATCTATATCTGAGAGAGAAATTTTTTCGTCAATTTGGTGAATTGTTTGATTTCTAGGACCTAACTCAATGACCTCAGAGCCTGATGGCGAAATCCATCTTCCATCTGACGTGCCTCCGCCGTTATCTACTATCGCTTCTTGTCCATTAACAGTTTTTAAAGCTTTTTGGATGATGTTTAGAAGGTTAGTTTTTTTAGTTAGATATGGCTGAGCATTTAATGTCCATTCAATCTCAAATTCACACTTAGATTTTTCTAAAATTTTAATAAATCTTTCTTTCAATGACTCATGAGTAGACTCAGGAGAAAATCTAAAATTAAACAGCATATTTAAATGCCCAGGAACTACATTTGTGGCACCCGTCCCTGATTCTATGTTGGAAATCTGAAAAGAGGTTGGGTCAAAATACTCATTCCCACAATCCCAAGTAATTTGATTTAAATCCGCAATAATTGGCCCTACTTCCAGAATAGGGCTGAGCACCTTGTGCGGATAGGCTACATGCCCTTGTTTGCCAATGAGCTTGAGGTTTCCGCTCAATGAGCCTCGCCTGCCAACTCTCAGAACATCTCCAACAGTATTAGAGGAGCTTGCTTCACCGACAAGGCAGTAATCAATAAATTGGTTTTGCTGCGTTAAAGATTCTATCAAGGTATTTATCTTCCCATCCGCAGGCTCACCTTCTTCATTGCTTGTAAGCATCATCCAGATTTGAAATTTTGGATCAGGGTTAGTTATTAGAAATTTTTTTAATGATTCAATAAAGACAGCAACGCTTCCCTTCATATCTGCTGCGCCTCGCCCGATAAGCTCACCGTCAACTACATTTGCCTCAAATGGGTGAGAAGTCCATTCTTCCTCTGGCCCCGAAGGAACCACATCAGTGTGGCCGAGGTAGCAAAAAACTTTGCCCGTATTACCTCGTTTTGCAAGCAATGTTTCTGAGTTTAGCTCAGGAACTCTTTCCACGGAGAAACCAAGTGGTGCAAGCTCTTTTTCTATTAGGTCAAAGCATCCTTTATCATTTGGAGAGATAGATTTTATTTTAATGAGTGACTGAGCAAGCTTGAGAGCTGACATAATTAATTGCTGTGAAGTGACTGATTTAATGCAACAGATTTTAAATTGACCCTGGCCTCAATAACTCCCGTCTGAGAGTTTCTTATAAACAATAAATTGTCTTGACCAGAAAGCTCTGAAGCTTTTAGAGTTGATTCCAATTCATTGTTTGAGTTCAATTTTGAAACCTTAGAACCCCCAGTAATGTATAAACCTGCCTCTACAATGCAATTGTCTCCAAGTGGAATGCCGAGACCTGAATTTGCCCCTAGCAGGCAGTTTTCACCGATAGATATTTTGACATCATTCCCACCAGAAAGAGTTCCCATGGTGCTGCATCCGCCGCCCAAGTCTGAATTTTTGCCAACCACCACACCGGCAGAGATTCTACCCTCAATCATTGCAGGACCAAGGGTACCCGCATTAAAATTCACAAATCCTTCATGCATGACGGTTGTGCCTTCGGCCAAGTAGGCACCCAACCTTACTCTGCTTGTATCAGCAATCCGGACACCTTCAGGAATAATATAATCTGTAAGACTTGGAAATTTATCAATGGATTTAATTTCAAAGTGACTATCAGTTTTTTTTGCTGCCAGTATTCTTTTTTCAATTCCTAAAAGCTCCACTGGACCTTGGCTTGTCCAAGCGACATTAATTAATACATTGAATAAATTCTCCAAATTCAGTGAATTAGGTTGAAAGTATTTGTATGACAATAAATGCAGCTTTAGATAAGCTTCTTCCAAATTTTTAATGGGATTATTTTTATTTATTCGGCACAGCACCAATCTTTTATCAGCACCAAGATCGCTCATAGATTTTTTAAGATCAGCATCAATTTCCAATGCATCCAAGTTATCTAATGTTTGAACATCTTGCTCCATCAGAGCATCTAATTTTTCGAAATCCATACCAGACTCAACATCATCTTTAAAAGCAATCATAGGGAATGATGCATCTAAAGCTTGGGAGGAAGATCCAAGCGTTGAAATGCCTAGACCTATTAATGGAAGATTTTTCATTTAGTTATTATAGGTAGTCCTTATCTTTATTGAAATCTTTAAAGATTTTTTAATTTTTTAGAAATCAAATTACTTTTATTTTGGCTAATTTTAGATTTAGTTTTTCCATCAATCACCGTGAAATTATCTTCAACTTTCTCTCCTAAAGTAGTAATTCTTGCAGAGATAATGCTCACCCCATGATCTAAGAATATATTTGCTACTTTAGAAAGCAGGGCGGGTTGATCCAAGGTTTCCAAGGTAATTAAGCTGGCGTCTTGACTGGGCGTAGCTGAAATTGCAATTCTTGTAGCATGCTGAAAAATTTTTCTATTTTGTTTTTTTGGCTTTGAGGTCTCCGTTAAGGTCGAGGCAGAAATCTCAGAAATAATTTTTTGTTCAATATTTTGCACATCTCTTTGAATTAAATTACTGCCAAGGACCTTATGTTTGCAAATAAATGTATTCATTGCATATTGACCGTCATTTGTTGTGTGAATGTTTGAATCAATCGTCTCAAGCGAGAGCTGTTCAAAAATTCTTGCTGTTTTAAAAAACAGACCAGATTGATTTAACGTATGAATAAATATTTCAATTACATTCTTCCCGCTGTTAACCAAAACCGTTGTTTCTTTATTTGAGTTTGAGATTGCTTTAGCTTGATTTGATAGCTGCTTAAGCCGGTATTTAGAAAAATATGTATCAGGCAATTGGCTCCATATTTTTATTACATGCTCACTATTTTTTTTAGGGATGGTTTTGAGGGAGGTCTCTTTCCTTTCTTGGACAATTAGCTGGCTGCTCTGCGTTTCTTCTAGGTTGAGTTTTCTCCGGGATGAGAGAAAAAGTTGTTTCAATAAGTCATGCTTCCAAGAGTTCCATAATGTTGGATTTGTTCCCCTGATATCGTTGATGGTTAGCATGTATATGTAGTTTAATTTTTCTAAGCTATTCACATTTTTAGTGAAATCTAAAATAGTCTGAGGATCATGAACATCTGTTTTTTGAGACATTGATGACATCACAAGATGATTTTGAACCAGCCAAGCTAAAAGCTCGGTATCGTGAATTGAGAGTTTAAGCCTTTTGCAGAACTTAGTAACTATTTTTGCGCCTATCTCAGAATGATCCCCGCCTTTTCCTTTGCCTAGGTCATGAAAAATTCCAGCTAGATACAATAATTCTATTTTTGATAATTTATTGATTAGCTCATGTTCAATTTTTAATGAATCATCAATTTTTCCAATTTGCATCTGCCTCATGCTTCTTACAACCTTAAAGGTATGCTCATCAACTGTATAAACATGAAACATATCAAACTGCATTTGACCCTCAATCTCTCCAAATTCAGGGATTAATCTCTTCATAAGACCTAACTGCTTAAGTTTTTTTAGGATGGTAGATAGATTGTTAGGTGAAGCTAGGATTTGAAGAAACTGGGACCCAGCTTTTTGATTTAAAAAATATTCAGGATTGATTTTTGGCAAAGATTTTTGAATTTTTTGAATGGATTTAAAATCTAGCCCATTAACTTTTTTGAGCCTTCCGATCTGAATGAAGCTATCTAAAATTATCTCAGGGCTTTTAATAAGGTTAACTTGATTATTTATCCCCAGGCGATCTTTAAAAATATAGAAATTTTTTGTGTAGGGCCTTTTGAGTATGGATAGTTGATCTTCATAGGCCTGAAAAACCATCTCATTAAAATCAGAAAGTTTTGCAGCATGAAGAAAGAAGAGCCGCATAAATTTTTCAACATCAGATGATTTTTTTGAAGATCTCAGCTTTGATTTCTTGGCTAGCAAGAGTTGATTCTCAAAGCTAATTCGATTTGATGTGCTATGAAGGTTAAGAGCAAATCTAAGTGTTTTGATGTGTGAATAGGAGCGATTGATATTAGCAACATCTTTTCGTGAAAATAAATTAGCATCGACACAATCTGATAATTTATTTAACCCAAAGCAATGCTCTAGAATCCATAATGCAGTTTGAAAGTCCCTCAAACATCCGGGTGATTCTTTTAGATCAGGCTCGAGGCTGAATTCAGTTGAGTTAAAAGATTGAAATCTGTCAAGTTGCTCTAATTTTTTATGTTTAAAAAATCTATTTTTACTCCATTTAATTGAAATTTTCTGGAGGCCTTGATTTAAACCATTAATATGATTTGGTTTGCAGTAAATAATCCGATACGAAAGGTAGGAAGTAAATTCCTTGAGATCTGACCTTGCAATCTTCTCAATATCTTTAATTGTGCGAACAGAGTGACCAATTTTTACTTTAAGCGTCCACAACCAACCAATGAAGTCTTTAATCTCCTCAACTTTTAATGTTTTTGTTTTTAATTGAATGATTGAAATATCAATATCCGATGAGGGAAATAGTTCTTTCCTTCCATAGCCTCCTAAGGCAACAAGCGCAAAATCAGTATCAAGTTTTCTTTGTAAAAATTCTTTTTTAATCATCCGATCAAACTCTTTTGATCTTTGATGAAGGTAGGTTTGTACTAGCTCAGGCTTTTGAAAAATACTGCGATAGTTTCTTTCAAAACTTTGATTGATGCTTGCCAGGGCTTCCGTCAAAAGGACTCTTCACTTCGTTTGGTAAGAACCTCAACACCTGATGCAGTAACCGCAAGGGTATGCTCCCACTGAGCTGAATTTCTACCATCTTGTGTCTCAACGGTCCAACCATCGTCAAGCAGCTTGGTAAATTTTGATCCTTGATTGATCATAGGCTCAATTGTAAAACACATGCCTTCTTGAATCTGCAATCCTTTGCCAGTTTTACCGTAATGGAGAACTTGCGGGTCTTCATGATAAACCTGCCCAATCCCATGACCGCAGTAATCTTCTACTACTGAGTAGTGATTTTTTTGAGCATGCTTTTGAATCACTGCTCCAATATCACCGAGATGCGCCCCTGGCTTCACTACCTCTATTGCCTTGTAAAGGCATTCTTGGGTTACTTGCACCAGTCTTTCGCTATGGGGTTGAGTCTTGCCCACTAAAAACATTTTTGAAGTATCGCCGTGCCATCCGTCCCTAATTACCGTGACATCAATATTGAGAATATCTCCATTTTTTAAAATTTTTTTCTCAGATGGAATCCCATGACAAATAACTTGATTTACGCTGGAGCAAATAGTTTTTTCAAACCCGTTGTATCCAATGTTTGCAGGAATAGCCTTTTGATCATGGACAATATAATCATGGCATCTTCGATCTAATTCCTCAGTACTGACCCCAGGCACTACAAACGGCGTAATCATTTCAAGAACTTCCGCAGCCAATTGTCCTGCAATTCTCATTTGAGAGATTTGATCTTTATTTTTTAAATTTATCTTCATTTTTTTTAAAATCTTATGGACGTTAAGGACTTATCCCTATAAAGTACCCTTTTAATGCTAGCGCACAATTTTAGCTCATTAAATCCCCAATTTTCACAATTTTTTGTTTTCTTTTTTACCTTTTTTAGAGGTAATCTTTGATGTCTTTTCCCGCAATTCTTATTCTTGAAGATGGTTCAGTTTATGAGGGCTTAGGTTTTGGAATTCAAGAGCTCTCAGTAGGAGAAATTGTATTCAATACTTCTATGTCTGGCTATCAAGAGATTATTACGGATCCTTCCTATGCCAAGCAAATCATTGCATTTACTCATCCACACATAGGAAATACTGGGGTAAATGATGAAGATAGCGAGTCAGAAAATATATTTGCCTCCGGAATTGTAATTAAAGATTTGCCAAATAATTACAGCAATTGGAGAGCCACACAATCATTAGAGAGTTTTCTAGAGTCAAAAAATACAATAGGTATTGCAGGAGTTAATACAAGAGCTCTTACTGCAAAGCTTAGAGATCATGGGTCTCTTAAAGCGTGCATTGCCCCCGGTAATAAAAATTCTATAGATAAGGCTAAAGAAGCCTTGAGTGAGTTCAATGGATTGCAGGGTCTAGATCTGGCAAAAGAAGTCACTACTGAAAACTCTTTTTTCTGGGAAGAGGGCACCTGGCCCAACTATCACGAAGTTAAAAATGACAAACTTATTGTTGCAATAGACTTTGGGGTTAAAAAAAATATTTTAAGGCTTCTAAGAAAGCATTTAGGTCGGGTTGAGGTGGTCAATGCCCAAATTAATTTTGCTGAACTTATGGAGCACAAGCCTGATGGAGTATTTTTATCAAATGGACCAGGCGATCCAGAGCCCTGCACATATGCAATTGAGCTAATTCAAAAATTACTAGAGATTAATATTCCAATTTTTGGTATTTGCTTAGGTCATCAGTTGCTTGCGCTTTCAGGTGGCTGCAAGACTTACAAGATGAAATTTGGTCATCACGGCGGTAATCACCCTGTTCAAGACGTTAAATCAAAAACTGTTTTTATCACCAGCCAAAACCATGGTTTTGCTGTTGAATCATCCAGTCTGCCAGATAACATTATTCCAACTCATATATCTTTGTTTGATCAAAGTCTGCAAGGAATCGAATTTCAGGATAAGCCAGCATTTAGTTTCCAAGGACATCCTGAAGCAAGCCCTGGACCGCATGAGCTTGAAAGCCTCTTTATGAAATTTAACTCTATGATTGAAATCAATGCCAAAAAGAACTGATATTAAATCTGTACTAATTATTGGTGCTGGGCCTATTATTATTGGTCAGGCTTGCGAATTTGATTATTCTGGAGCTCAGGCTTGTAAAGCATTAAAAGCTGAGGGTTTTAGAGTTATTTTAGTAAATTCAAACCCAGCTACCATCATGACAGACCCCTTATTGGCAGATGCAACATACATAGAGCCAATACATTGGGAATCCATTGAAAAAATTATTGAAAAAGAGCGCCCCGACGCATTACTCCCGACTATGGGAGGGCAAACAGGATTAAATACAGCCTTAACCTTAGCGAAAGAGGGAGTTTTAGAAAGATTCAACGTTGAGTTAATTGGAGCTTCACGTGAAGCAATTGATAAGGCGGAAGACAGAGAACTTTTTGATAAAACCATGAAAGGAATTGGTATTGAGACTCCAAGATCTGGGATTGCTCATTCTTTGGAAGAGGCAATAAGCGTTCAGGATAAGCTTGGTTTTCCATGCATTATTCGTCCTTCTTTTACTCTTGGAGGTTCTGGGGGAGGAATCGCTTATAACATTCAAGAATTTAAAGAAATTTGTGAAAAAGGTCTTGATCTCTCTCCAACTGCAGAATTGTTAATTGACGAATCATTGCTTGGATGGAAGGAGTATGAACTTGAGGTCGTTAGAGATAAAAATGATAACTGCATTATTATTTGCTCAATAGAAAACCTTGATCCAATGGGTGTGCACACCGGTGATTCAATTACAGTTGCACCAGCGCAGACACTTACAGATAAAGAGTATCAAATCCTTAGAGATCAATCTTTTAAGATTTTGAGGGAGATTGGAGTTGAAACAGGCGGCAGCAACGTTCAGTTTGGAATTAATCCTAATGATGGAAGAGTTGTTGTTATTGAAATGAACCCTCGAGTGAGCCGATCATCAGCATTGGCTTCAAAAGCAACAGGTTTTCCAATTGCAAAAGTAGCGGCTCTTCTATCTGTTGGATTTACCCTTGATGAATTACAAAATGATATTACCAATGGTTTGACGCCAGCCTCATTTGAACCATCAATTGACTATATTGTTACCAAAATACCTAAGTTTGCATTTGAAAAATTTCCTCAAGCAGATGCTAGATTAACCACTCAAATGAAGTCGGTTGGCGAGGTTATGGGAATAGGCAGAACTTTTCAAGAATCAATGCAGAAATCTTTACAAAGCTTAGAAGAGGACTTGTACGGATTTGAAAAAATTCTTGATGACTCTATCAATCAAAATGAAAACCTGCGATATGAATTAACCTTTCCTGGCGCAAGAAGAATTCTATATGTAGCAGAAGCTATGAGGTTGGGCTGGACAACAGATCAAATTAACCAATTAACTGGAATAGACCCTTGGTTTCTTTATCAAATGCTTGAACTCATTGATGAAGAAGCTGTTTTGCAGGATACAAAGCTTGCTGAAATTTCTTATGAAAAAATGCTGAATCTCAAGCAGAAAGGTTTTGCAGATCAAAGAATTGCTGATTTAACTAGAACAAGTAGCAAAGAAGTTCGAATAGCAAGAAAAGAATTGGGCATTATCCCATCATTTAAAAGAGTAGATACTTGCGCTGCAGAATTCGAAACAGAAACAGCTTATATGTATTCAACTTATGAGGAGGGCTGTGAATCAAAGCCCACAGCAAATAAAAAGGTTATTGTTTTAGGGAGTGGTCCAAATAGAATCGGTCAAGGAATTGAGTTTGATTATTGCTGTGTTCATGCGTCTTTTGCTCTGCAGGAAGAAGGCTATGAATCTATTATGATAAATTGCAATCCAGAGACTGTCTCTACAGATTATGACACTTCTGACAGATTATATTTTGAACCTATTACGGAAGAAAAAGTTTTAGACATTATTGATTTAGAAAAACCTGAGGGAGTCATTATTCAATTTGGCGGACAGACTCCATTAAAACTTTCTGAAGTATTGCTTGAAAATGGAGTCACAATTCTTGGAACGGATGTTGATGCAATTGATAGGTCAGAGGATAGAGAGAGATTTCAATCGCTAGCCAATCAGTTAGAGTTAAAACAGCCACCAAATAACACAGTAAAAAATATTCAAGAGGCGTTGGCATCCTCAGAAGCCATCGGATTCCCAATAGTTGTAAGACCATCATATGTATTGGGTGGAAGAGCGATGGAGCTTGTACATACCCCTGCCGAACTAGAGAAATATTTAAAAGAAGCTGTTGAAGTTTCAGATAAAAAACCTATTTTATTGGATGGATACTTAACTGATGCTATCGAGGTGGATGTAGATGTAATCTCAGATGGAGATGAGATTCGCATTGGAGGAATTTTGCAGCATATTGAACAGGCTGGCATTCACTCAGGTGATTCTGCATGTTCCCTGCCTCCATACAGCCTATCTTCAAATGTTATTCATGAAATAGAGATGCAAGCAAAAAAAATAGCAACGGAGCTCAATGTAATTGGCTTGATGAACATTCAATTTGCAGTTCAGAATGATGATGTTTTTATTATTGAGGTTAATCCCCGAGCCTCCAGAACAGTTCCATTTATTTCTAAGTGCCTAGGTGATTCATTGGTAAAGTCGGCTACGAAAGCTATGATTGGTATATCTCTTCAAGATATTGGTTTTTCTAATACTCTGCCAAAAAATTATTTTTTTGTAAAAGAAGCAGTCCTTCCTTTTGATAAGTTTCCAGCAGTTGATCCTATTCTTGGACCTGAAATGAAATCAACGGGCGAGGTTATGGGCATTGGCTCAACATTTGGGGAAGCTTATGCAAAAGCACAAAAAGCCGCAAATAAAATCTTCCCTCGATCAGGCCTGGTATTCATCAGCGTCAAAGAGTCAGATAAGAAATATTTATCATCATTAATACCCCTGCTTGTTGAGCAGGGTTTTTCATTAATAGCTACAAAAGGAACTGCTCAAGCAATTAAAAAGCTTGGATACGGTGTAAAAATTATCAACAAGGTTACAGAAGGAAGACCTCACATAGTTGATGAGTTATTGAATAACAGTATTAGTTTGCTGATTAATACAACAGAAGGCCGCCAATCAATTGAAGACTCAGCCTCCATTAGAAGAACAGCCTTACAAAATAAACTTTTTTGTGTCACTACTATTTTTGGAGCTTTTGCGCTGGTTGATGCTTTGGGCACCGACCCAAAAAATTGGATTTATAATTCTTTACAAGAAATTAATTAATTTCTTGTATTTGATATAATTTTTAAATGGATAAACTCCCTATAACCAAAGCTGGCGAAAAACATCTTGCTGAGAAGTTGCGCCAATTAAAAACTCAAGATAGACCAGAGATCTCTCAAGCTATAGCAGAAGCTAGGGCCCATGGAGATTTAAAAGAAAACGCTGAGTATCACGCTGCCAAAGAACAGCAGGGATTTTTAGAAGCTAAGATACAGGAAATAGAGAATGCTCTTGCAAACGCTCAAATTATTGATGTCAAAGAAATCCCTGAAACTGGCAGAGTAGTCTTTGGATCAACCATTGATTTATATGACTCTACAAATGATAAGCAAATAACATATAAAATTGTCGGTAATTTAGAATCTCAACCAGAGGCTGGATTAATATCTATTCAAACCCCTATTGCCCAAGGATTAATGGGCAAAAATGAAGGTGATGAAGTTACAGTTTCAACTCCATCTGGCAAAATTGATCTTGAGATTGAAAAAGTTCAACATTTATAATTTTTAAATTTAAAAATGCATGCTGATTCATGGGCAATAAAAGCTAAGAAACTGGGCTTTCGTTCTAGAGCAGTCTTTAAGTTAGAAGAAATTTTAAAAAAAACTAAAGCTCTTAAAAATAATAGTGTTGTATTGGATATTGGCTCTGCTCCGGGCGGCTGGTGTGAATTAATCAAAGCGTTGGCACCTTCTTCAAGAGTGTTTGCGATTGACTTGCTTCCGATGGACCCAATTAAAGATGTAAATTTTTTTCAAGAAGATATTTTAAACATAGATAATATTAAAGAAATTTCTTCTTTAAAATTAAATTTTGACCTTGTTATTTCTGATTTAGCCCCAAATTTAACAGGTATAAGAGCGGTTGATGATGAAAATATTTTTGAGTTAAATCTACTTACTTTAAGAGCAGCTTCTAATTACCTTAAAAGAAATAATGGCTCATTTATTATTAAAACCTTTCAAAATAGTATGTTAAAAAAATTAAGAATAGAAATGGAAAAGTGTTTTCATTTAGTTCAAACTTATAAGCCAGCTGCATCTAAGAGCAAATCTGGCGAAATTTATTTATTTGGAGAAAAACCACTATGAACGCAGTTTTTAAAAATGCTTTAGTTTGGGTCCTGCTTGGCTCAGCATTAATTTTTGTTTTTAATAATGTTGACAATGCATCTTCTGCCAAAAGAGAGATGATTACTTATAGTCAATTTAAACAAGAGGTCCTATCAGATCGCGTAGCTAAAATTACCTATAAGGGCGATCAGATGAGTATATTTGGTGAACGTTTAGATGGAACCCGTTTTGAGACACGCCATCCAATATATAAAAGAGATGAGTCTGTTGATAATGCAATTGAAGACCATGGAGTTATTACTGTTTTTGAGAGCGTTGAGCAGCCTTCAATTTGGTCTCAGCTATTAGTTGGTGCCTTTCCAATTTTATTACTTCTTGGAATATTCTTTTTCTTTATGCGGCAAATGCAGGGTGGAATGTCTGGAAGAGGTGGCCCTATGGCATTTGGTAAAAGCAAAGCTAAATTAATGGAAGGCGGCAAAGTAACTACTACATTTGAAGATGTTGCTGGATGCGAGGAAGCTAAACAAGACGTTCAGGAATTAGTTGATTTTTTAAGAGACCCAACCAAATTTCAAAAATTAGGCGGCAAAATTCCTAGAGGAGTTCTTATGGTTGGACCTCCTGGAACGGGAAAGACACTGCTTGCTCGAGCAATAGCTGGCGAGGCAAAAGTACCCTTTTTCTCAATCTCAGGCTCTGATTTTGTAGAAATGTTTGTAGGTGTTGGAGCTTCTCGAGTAAGGGACATGTTTGAACAGGCACAAAAAAACTCTCCATGCATTGTGTTTATCGATGAGATTGATGCTGTTGGTCGCCATAGAGGTGCAGGCATGGGTGGCGGACATGATGAAAGAGAGCAAACTCTTAATCAATTGCTTGTTGAGATGGACGGCTTTGACGGCAATGACGGAGTAATCGTTGTTGCAGCAACTAACAGACCTGATGTGCTTGACCCAGCTCTTTTAAGGCCTGGTCGTTTTGACAGGCAAGTCGTAGTTGATCTTCCTGATCTAAGGGGTAGAGAGCAGATACTTAAAGTGCACATGAAAAAGGTGCCTTTATCAAAAGATGTTGACGCACTAGTTATTGCAAGAGGCACTCCTGGTTTTTCAGGCGCAGACCTTGCAAACTTAATAAACGAGGCTGCATTATTTGCTGCTAGATATGAAGACAAAAAAGTAGATCAGAATCATTTAGATCTTGCGAAAGACAAAATTATGATGGGCCCAGAGCGTAAATCAATGATCATGACTGAAGATCAAAAGAGAATTACTGCATATCATGAAGCGGGGCATGCAATTGTTGGGCGATTGAGCCCTGAGCATGATCCAGTTTACAAAGTTACTATAATCCCTCGAGGCAGGGCATTGGGCGTCACAATGTTTCTTCCTGAAGAAGATAGGTACATGCAAAGCAAGCAATACCTTCATAGCAGAATTGCTGCTTTGTTTGGAGGCAGGATTGCGGAACAAATTATTAATGGAGATGAAGGCATTACAACCGGTGCCTCTAATGATATAGAAGTTGCAACTGGCATAGCCACTAACATGGTCACTAAATGGGGGTTATCTGATTTAGGGCCCTTAAAGTATGGTGAAGACGATTCAAGTCCATTTCTTGGAAGATCTGCATCCATGGCACCAAAAGGAATAGGCGGTGAAACATCCAATAGCATAGATGTCGAGGTTAGAAAAATAATTAATAGCAATTACACCAAGGCTACAAAATTACTCAATGATAATCTAGATAAATTACACACTATGGCTGAATCACTTTTGACCTATGAGACTATTGATGCTGATCAAATAGATGACATTATGGCCGGAGCAAAGCCAAGAGCTCCAAAGGATTGGGATGAGCCAAAAAAACCAAAGAAGAAAACTTCTAAAAAAACTTCCATTAAGGGTCCCGCAGAAGAGTTATAATCTTTTTCCATGACTATTAAATTTGGTACTGATGGTATCCGCGGCCCAGTAGAATCTGAGATTACTCCTGAGGTTTGTCTTAGAATCGGACATGCTGCAGGCGTTGTCTTAAAAGAAATGGGCTGGGAAACAGTTCTTATAGGCAAAGACACACGAGTTTCAGGTTACATGCTTGAATCAGCTCTTCAGGCTGGCTTTATTGCATCGGGAGTCAATGTAAGACTGCTTGGCCCACTCCCCACACCTGGCGTAGCCTATCTTACAAGATCGCTAAGAAATCAATTCGGACTTGTGATTAGTGCTTCTCATAATGATTATCTCGACAATGGTATTAAATTATTTGCAGGCACTGGAGAAAAAATTTCTAAAGATGCTGAGAAAAAGATAGAAAAATTACTTGAAGGTAAGTTAAAACCAGTTCCTACTGCTGAGTTGGGTAAGGCAAGAAGGTTTGATGAGTCAGGAGATAGATATATAGAGTTCTGCAAATCAACTGTTCCCGCAGACGTTTCATTTGATTCATTAAGAATTGTCTTAGATTGCGCAAATGGAGCTTGTTATAAAGTTAGTCCATCTGTTTTGAGGGAGCTGGGAGCTGAGGTGATATGCATTGGTACGGATCCTGATGGATATAATATTAATCATGAATGTGGGTCCACTTATCCTGAGCGCGCTCAGGATGAAGTTATCAAACAAAGAGCTGACTTTGGTATTGCGCTAGATGGTGATGGGGATAGAGTTGTATTAATTGATAGAGATGGAAACATACTTGATGGCGATGACATCATGTATATCTTGGCTTATGCAAACCCAAATAGGACTGGTGCTTGGTCAGGCATAGTGGGAACAGCCATGACAAATCTTGGCTTTGAAGAGGGCGTAAAAAAGTTAGGTTATAAATTTAAAAGAGCTGATGTTGGTGACAAATATGTTAGCCAAATGTTGCAAAAAGAGGGCTGGATGCTTGGTGGAGAACCTTCAGGGCACATAATTTGCCGTGATTTGGTTAGCACTGGTGATGGCACCATCGCTGCCCTGAAAGTCATATCATCACTGCTAATTCTTGAAAAAGATCCTGCTGAAATTTTACGTAACTACTCAAAAATGCCACAAATTAACATAAGCGTTAATGTTAAAAATAAAGATATTCTCTCTGATTCTAAAATTCAGCAAAAAATAAAAGAGATTGAATCTGATCTTACTGTTGGAAGAGTTCTTGTTAGAGCCTCAGGCACAGAAAGTAAAATAAGAGTTATGGTCGAATCTGATGATGCAACAACAGCTTCAAAGTACGCCAAGGATATTGCAGAAATGTTTGCAAGCTAATACATGGGTATTAAATTGATAGCAAACTGGAAGCTTAATGGCTCCAAAACCTTCAACGCAGAATGGACTGAAAACTTCCTTCAAAATTTTCAAGGTAACAATTATTCATCTCTGGGCATAGCTCCTGCCTCCATATACATTGACGACATTTATGAGCGCTTTGGAGGCTATGGCATTAATATTGGATCTCAAAACATTGATTCCGAAGAAAAGGGAGCGCGCACAGGTGAAATTTCAGCCTCTATGATAAAAGATCTTTCATGTAACTTTTGCCTTATTGGGCACTCAGAAAGGAGAGAGTTTTTTAATGAATCCAATCAGATAATTCGCCAAAAGATAATCCAAGCTTCACAAAATTCAATTTCTCCTATTTTATGTATTGGAGAATCTGCTGAACAAAATAAAAAAGAAAAAACTGCTGAAGTCCTGCAGGAACAAATTATTAAAGCTCTTGATGATTTAAAAGAGCTTAATTCCATTATTATTGCTTATGAGCCAATTTGGGCTATTGGTTCTGGCCAAACTCCAGAACCTCATAAGATAAATTCAATTCATGAAATGATTAAAGATGTAGTACAATCTCGTTTTTCTAATATAGGTTTAGATTCAGTCTTATATGGAGGCAGTGTAAATTCAGGCAATGCAGCAGCACTGTTTGAAGAGGATGAAATAGATGGAGCCCTAGTAGGTGGAGCTTCACTGGACGGTAAGGAGTTTGCAGAGATTGCAAACATCTTGAATGACTTAACTTAAAGGTAAATAAATGGTTATTACGGCAATCAAAATTATATGCATAATCTTAGCGATTATTTTAATTGTGTTGGTTATTTTGCAGCAAGGCAAAGGTTCTGATTTAGGATCAGCGTTTGGAGGCGGCTCTTCAAATTCTATGTTTGGTGCCGTTGGGCCATCTAATTTTCTTGGCAAGCTGACTGGTTTTATAGCAGCTCTTTTCTTAATTTTAAACTTAGCCCAAGCCGTGTTGCTTAAAAATGCAAATACAGAAGTGTTATTTAGTGAGGATGAAATTCAAGAAGCCACAAAAGTAGTCGAGATACCGGTCGAGTAATTCTACTTAACTTTTGCAAGCTTTCGTGCATGCATGCTTAATAATAAAAGTGCGCCCACTATCACTGACATTTCAGAATAAATTCCATTCACAATAAAAGATAAACTTAATAAGGCTGCTCCAGCTAAAAAGTTTTTATTGTAAAGACCTTTAAACTCAATTTTAAATTTCTCGTACCATAGATTCACCTCACCTGAATAGGTAATATCTAACCTGATTAAAGATAGGCCTGCAAAAGTTAGACCAGAAAAAATTAAAATTGCGTGGTTTCTAGGATCATCAAAAAAGTTAATAACTATGAGGGAAGGCGCTAGTAAACCTGCAAAAACCAGCACAACTAAAACACAATGCAAAAAGCAAAAGGAAGAAACAGCTAGCCCAACTGAATTTAGAATAATAGAGGTTTTTCGCATTGTTATATTATAACGTAACATTGCTTTAAATGATGGTGCCGAAAGCGGGACTTGAACCCGCACGAGCTTTCGCTCACTAACCCCTCAAGCTAGCGTGTCTACCAATTCCACCACTTCGGCAAGTGATGGATTATAACAACTTAAGTTTTTAATGCTGAAAAAAATTTGAATTGACTTGACCTTGAGCACTTGCTTTCTATACACTCTATTTCTCTGCGATGCGGGGTGGAGCAGTCTGGTAGCTCGTCGGGCTCATAACCCGAAGGTCGTTGGTTCAAATCCAGCCCCCGCTACCAGTAAATGAGATACGAACTGGGGCATTAGCCCCATTTTTATTTTTAAGGATATGAGAATAGAAGAAATAGAAAATGTAATTGATCCAGTTGTTAGCAGCCATGGCTGCGAGCTATGGGGAATTGATCTATTGCGTGGGAAAAAAAGACCCACAATTAGAGTCTATATTGATGCTATTGCAGGCGCAACGATAGAGGACTGCGAGAAAGTTGCTAAAGATTTAAATTACGAGCTTGCTTTAAATGATACGTTTATTGATCAGGATTATATTTTGGAGGTATCAACCCCAGGCATTGATAGAAAGTTTTTTAAAGCGGAGCAATTAGGCTCTTTTTTAGAAGAAGAATTTAGTTTGAAATTACGAGAAAACAAGGATGGTAAAAAAAGCATTGTTGCAAAATTGATAGATGTTCAGAATGATGAAATATTGTTCCATTATGGAAACGAAGAGATGAATCTCAACTTCATGGATATTGATTTGTGCAGACTTAAACCAAATTTTGAAGAACTTATGAGGGTAAATAAATAATGGAAAGCATTGAAATCTTAGCAGTAGTTGAATCTGTCTCTAATGAAAAAGGCATTGAAGAGGGTATAATTTTTGGAGCCTTGGAGACCGCAATAGCAAGCGCCTCTCTCAGACATTTTCATGAAGATGCTGATATCACAGTATCAATTGATCGCACTTCAGGAGAATATTCAACTCATAGACACTGGTTGGTAGAAGATGAAAGTCTTGAGGATTTTCACAAAGAAACTCATGTTTCAGAATCTGACTCCAAGATGAAGCTTGGTGATACTTTTTCAATGGATGTTGAAAATGTTACTTTTGGAAGAATTGAGACCCAAGCAGCACGTCAGGTGATGATGCAGAAAGTCAGAGAAGCTGAAAGAGACACAATTGTCGCGATGTTTAAGTCTCAAGATAATTCATTGATGAATGGAACAGTAAAAAGAGTTACTAGAGATAATATTATTGTAGATATTGGAAATGATATTGAAGCCATTCTTCCTAGAGACCAGTTATTACCAGGCGAAATATATAAAATTAACGATAGAATGAGAGCGATTCTTCAGATTAAAGAAATCGAAGGTCGTGGTTCACAATTAATGTTGAGCAGAACTTGCTCCGAGATGGTGACTGAATTATTTAGAATTGAGGTCCCAGAGATTAATGAAGATATTATAGAAATTAGAGGCATTGCTCGAGATGCCGGCTCTAGATCAAAAATTACAGTAAAAACAAATGATGGGCGAATTGATCCGGTGGGAGCTTGTGTTGGTATGCGCGGTTCAAGAGTTCAATCTGTTTCAGGCGAACTTGGAAATGAGAGAATAGATATTATTATCTATGATGACAACCCAGCTCAGATGGTAATTAACTCTCTTGCTCCTGCAAAAGTAGAATCAATAGTGATGGATGAAGATTCTCGCTCTATGGAACTAGCAGTCAACGAAGAGAATTTAGCTCTTGCAATTGGTTCCAGAGGTCAAAATATTCGATTAGCTTCAAGGCTGGTTGGATGGGAATTAAATATTATCAGCAGCAATGAAGCAGAAGCAAAAGAGAGGGTTGTTGAGGCTGAGTTTCAAGCAAAGCTTATGGACAACCTTAGTATTGATGAAAAGGAAGCAGAGTCTCTTATTAGAGGCGGTTTTTTAACATTTGATGATATTGCATATGCAGAAGATGGAAAACTTTTATCTGCCCTTGAGATAGATGCTGCAAGAGTCGAAGAGATTAAAGCATCTGCTGCAGATGCAGCTTTGATGGAGGCTATGGGAGAGATTACTCAAGAAGAGTCCAACCTTGAATCTCTTACCGAGCTTGGATTTAACGAGGAGGAAGTTGAAACCCTTGTTTCCAAAGCCTTAAAAAGTAAAGATGATATAGCAGAATTAGCTGTAGATGAGTTGCAGGAGATTATTGAGATTACTGAAAAAAAAGCAGCAGATATTATTATGAAAGCACGCGAAAGCTGGTTTAACTAAAAAAAGGAAGTAAGAAATTGGGACTAACTGTTAAAGACTTTGCGAAAACCTTAAAAATTAAGGACGATGCTCTCTTGGAAAGGATGAAAGCTGCCGGACTGTCACATAGCAAAGCGTCTGATGAAATAACTCCCGCAGATAAGCTAGCAATCTTAAAATCTTTAAAAGAGAGAAAAAGTACTGGTACTGCATCAGTAACTTCTTCATCAAGCAGTGGCGGAGTAACTGTTAAGTCAAAAGGAACGCTTACTCAACCAACTAGCAATGCACCTTCTTCCTCCGAGGGACTGGTAGATAATATTGAGGCAAAAAGACAGGCTGCAGCAGAAAACCTCAAAGAACAACAGCAAAAAAGAGAAGACCAAATCAAGGAAGCAATTCGCTTAAAACAAGAGCAGCAACAGGCAGCAAAAAAAACACAGCAAAAATCACCTGGACAAAATAAACCGCAACCAAGAGTAAACATCAAAGATCAGCTATCTAGAGCTGCTAAGGATTATTCAAGAAAAGAGAGTAGGTTTAATGAAGATTCTGAGCACCAATTTGCCAAACCAGTTGAGTTTATAAAGCGTGATATTGAAGTTCCTGAGATGATCCAGGTAGGCGAGCTTGCAAAATTAATGTTTATTAAAGGTGGAGAGGTTGTAAAGGTTCTTATGAGCTTGGGTGTGGCCGCCTCAATTAATGACTCTGTTGATCAAGAAACAGGCATTTTAGTTGCCGAAGAGCTTGGTCACAATGGAATTGCTTTAAGCGACTCATCCGTTGAAGACGAGATTATTGGCAATATAAATTACTTAGACACACCAAAAGTTCGCGCCCCAGTAATAACTGTTATGGGTCATGTGGATCACGGAAAAACCACTCTTCTTGATTTTATTCGCAAAACTAAAGTTGTTGATGGAGAGGCTGGAGGGATCACCCAGCATATTGGTGCATATCAAGTTCCAGTTGGAAAATCAGTTATTACATTTATTGATACTCCAGGGCATGCCGCTTTTTCTTCAATGAGAGCCAGGGGAGCAAACACTACCGATGTTGTAATTTTAGTTGTTGCTGCAAATGATGGTGTTATGCCGCAAACCGAAGAAGCAATTAATCATGCCAAGGCTGCCGGCGTTTCAATTGTTGTAGCAATTAATAAAATGGACCTTCAGGGTGCAGATGTCGAAAGAATTAAGGGTGATTTAGCTGCTAAAGATTTAACTCCTGAAGATTGGGGAGGGAACATACAGATGGTTCCTGTCTCAGCTTTAAAAGGAGATGGTGTTGATAAGCTCCTCGAGGCAGTAGTTCTAGAGGCAGAGCTTCTAGAGCTAAAAGCTCACTATGATGGCCAAGCTCAAGGGGTTGTTATTGAATCTGAGTTAGATAAATTTAGAGGCCCTGTTGCCACTCTATTAATTCAAAACGGAACCCTTAAGGTTGGCGATATTGTTGTTTGCGGAGCGGCAGTTGGAAAAGTAAAAAGCATTATTGGTTCAGATGGGTCAAAATTAAAAATAGCAGAGCCTTCATTTGCTGTTGAGATTCTAGGTCTAAGCGGTGTTCCAGATGCCGGTGAAAATTTTCAAGTAGTTAAAAATGATAAAGAAGCACGTGAAATTGCTGAATTTAGAGAAAACAAAATTAAAGATAGAAAAGTTTTAAAGCAACGAGATGAGAGCCTTGGCAATATTTTTGAATCTATGGGCCAGTCAGATAAAAAAATCCTTAACGTAATTTTAAAATCTGATGTTGCTGGTACTTCCGAAGCAATTGTTGCTGCGCTAGCAGATATTGGAAATGATGATGCATCTATTAAAGTTGTGGCTTCTGGTGTTGGCGGCATATCTGAGTCAGATGCCAATTTGGCATTAGCAACAGAATCAATGATATTAGGTTTCAATGTTCGCTCAGATAATGCAGCAAAGAAAATTGTTGAACAGGAAGAGCTTGTTCTTTCTTATCACAGCATTATTTATGAATTATTAGATGAGGTAAAAGCTCGTTTGAGTGGCTTGCTTGATCCAATCATCAAAGAAGAAATTGTTGGCACTGCAGAGGTATTGGAAGTATTTAACTCACCTAAATTTGGTCAAGTTGCGGGTTGTATGGTTATTGAAGGCTCTATCTTCAAAAGTAAGCCTGTAAGAGTCCTTAGGGACGATGTTGTGATTCATCAAGGAGAGCTAGATTCACTTAGAAGATTTAAAGATGATGTCGGCGAGGTTAAAACAGGAACTGAGTGCGGTGTAGGGATTAAAAATTACAAAGATATTAAGCCAGGCGATAAGGTAGAAGTTTTTGATAGAAAGGAAGAGGCTCAAACCATCTGATCGTATGTCCTCAACCCGAGTTCCAAAAATTGAAGACTTTTTAAAAAAAGAAATTTCTCAAATTATTTCATCCCAAGTCCAAGATCCAAGATACAAGTTTCTAAATATTGTCGATGTAAAATGCTCATCAGACCTTGGCGTTGCTAAAGTTTTCTTCACCATTATTAATGGTGATAAAGCAGATGCACCTGAGAATAAGTCCCTTGAAAAATTCGCATCAATGATTAGATCCAAGCTTTCTAAATTTATGCAAATTAGAAGAGTTCCTAAATTAATCTTTAAATATGACGAAAGTCTTGAGCGATACAATAATATTGATTCTTTATTAAATTCACTCAGTGATTAGCGGTTTTCTTTTAATCAATAAAGATTCTGGTATTACATCTTCTAGAGTCGTTCAGATAATTAAGAAAAAATTTAATTTTAAAAAAGTAGGACATCTAGGCACTTTAGATCCAATGGCTAAAGGTCTTTTGATTCTTGCGATTAATAGAGCTACTAAATTTTCATCTCTTCTGTTGCAAAGTAATAAATCCTATTATGCAGAAGTTACCTTGGGCCAACAAACTGACACTGATGATGCGGAGGGGGCAATCACTGCAATTCAAAAAGTTGTGTGTAAAGATCAAGAAGTAAAAACGAAGTTATTAGCATTTCTTGGAGAAAGCCAGCAATTTGCACCTGCTTATTCTGCCCTCAAGCATAAAGGTAAACCTATGTATAAATATGCAAGGGACGGGATCAGAGTAGATAAAGAGGCCAGAACTATTACTATAAATCAAATAGATCACATCACTATTGATCTACCAAAAGTTTCATTCGATATAGCATGCTCAAAAGGAACCTATATTCGATCGATAGCAAGGGATTTAGGAAATCAACTGAAATGCGGAGGCCACCTTTCAGACTTAATTCGAACTAGCCAAGAAAAATTTTCTATCAATGATGCTAGCTCTATTGATGAGGTGAGCGAGGATAAGATTATTCCTCTTGAAAATGCCTTTGATAATTTGAACTCTATTACTCTTGATCAGGATGATGTCAGCGCATTTATTAATGGCGTAGCGTTAGAATTAAAAATAGATCATTCTAATTTATTGAGGGTCTATGACCCATCTAAAAAATTTATTGCTATTGGAAAAAATACCTCTCAAGGCTTCAAGCACGAATACCTTGTTTAAAAGGTAAATTAGTAATAAGCTACACCAACTTAAACTTTAGATATGCAAGGTTTAAGAGATATTTAAGGAGCATATCCAAGGAGAAAAACATGGCTTTATTAAAAGAAGAAAAGAATAAAATTGTTAAAGAGTTTCAAAACAGCGATGCTGATACTGGCTCTCCAGAAGTGCAAATAGCGCTTCTTACTGAGAACATTAATAAACTTCAATCCCATTTTAAAATTCATAAAAAAGACCATCATTCAAGAACCGGTCTTATTCGCATGGTTAATTTAAGAAGAAAGCTGTTGGCTTACTTAAAAAGAAAAAACCTAGAAAGCTATCAAGATATAATCAAATCTCTTAAATTAAGAGGGTAACAAAGGAAAATCGTGGAAGAAAATAAATTAAACACTCAATCCGTAGAGTTCGAATACGGAAATAAAACTGTAAAAATTGAAACTGGAAAAATTGCAAGACAAGCTACCTCCAGCATTATCGTAACAATTGATAACCTGGTTGTGATGACAACTATGGTTGCAAGAAAAGAAGCTGATCCAAGAAAAGATTTTTTCCCATTAGCTGTTTTTTATCAAGAAAAATTTTATGCTGCTGGAAAAATTCCTGGAGGCTACTTTAAAAGAGAGGCTCGACCAACTGAACAGGAAACTCTTACATCAAGATTGATAGATCGACCTATTAGACCGTTGTTTCCAGAAGATTTTAAGAATGAAGTACAAATTTTCTGTACTGTTTTGTCAGCTGATAAAAACATTAATCCTGATATAGCTTCTTTGATTGGAGCATCAGCAGCACTATCAATTTCTGGAGTGCCATTTCAAGGTCCTCTTGGTGCTGCAAGAGTAGGGTTCATTGATAGTAATTATGTTTTAAACCCATCTCCAGCAGAGCTTGAGAATTCTATGTTAGATATGGTTGTTGCTGGTACTGAAGATGCGGTACTAATGGTTGAATCAGAAGCAAGTGAACTTAGTGAAGATTTAATGTTGGGCTCAGTTTTATTTGGGCATCAAGAGATGCAAAAAGTAATTAAAGCCTGCTCAGATTTAAGGGCAAAGGTTAATCCAACTCCATGGGAGTTTGTAGAAGACGAAGTCACGGCTGATTTTAAAGTTAAAATTGCTGAAGGCCATACTGAAGAAATTTCTGCAGCATTCAAGATTGCTGATAAAGCAGATAGAGGTGAAGCAATTCATGTCATTAAAGATAAAATTAATGATGCTCATGAGGAGTTAGACGATATAGAAAGAGGCAAACTTATGAATGCTTTTAAATCAGTTGAAAAAGACGTGGTTAGAAAAAGCATTCTATCAAATGAGCCTAGAATCGATGGCCGCGACTTAGATACAGTAAGACCTATATATGTAGAGACAAGCGTTCTTCCTAGTGTTCATGGATCATCTTTATTTACTCGAGGAGAAACTCAAGCATTGGTAGCTGCGACATTAGGCTCAACTAGAGATGCTCAGAGAATAGAAAGTCTCAATGGAGAACAATCAAATCCATTTATGCTTCATTACAACTTCCCTGCTTACAGCGTAGGTGAAATAGGAATGCCATTAGGACCAAAAAGAAGGGAAATTGGGCATGGAAACCTTGCTAAGAGAGCTATCAAAGCTGTTCTACCCAATTCTGAAGAATTTGGTTATACGCTGAGAGTCGTTTCTGAGATTACAGAATCAAATGGCTCGAGCTCAATGGCTTCTGTTTGTGGCACATCATTATCATTGATGGATGCTGGAGTTCCTATTACCAATCCAGTTGCAGGAATCGCAATGGGATTGATTAAAGAAGAGAACGATTTTGCTGTCCTCACTGATATTCTTGGCGATGAAGATCATCTTGGCGACATGGACTTTAAAGTTGCTGGAACCAAAGATGGTGTTACTGCTTTGCAAATGGATATTAAGGTTCAAGGCATTACTGCAGAAATAATGGAATCTGCTTTAGAGAAAGCAAAAAATGCAAGAATGCATATTTTAGAAAAAATGAATGCTGTCATTTCTGGACCTAAAGAACTTTCTGATAATACTCCAGCTATGAAAAAAATTACTGTTCATCAAGACAAGATTAAAGAAATTATTGGGAAAGGTGGGGCTGTTATTAAAGGCATGCAGGCGGATACAGGCGCATCAGTTGACGTGAATGATGATGGTGTTGTTACTATCTTTGGTGAGACTCAATCAATCATGAAGGCTGCGTTAGAGATTATCGAAGGCATTATCGAAGATCCAGAATTAGACAAAGTCTATGAAGGCAAGGTTGTTAAGATTGTTGATTTCGGTGCATTTGTAAATATCCTGCCCGGTAAAGATGGCTTGCTGCATGTATCTGAAATTTCAAATGAGCGAGTTGAAAATGTTTCAGATGTTCTCAGTGAAGGGGATATCATCAAAGTCAAATTGATAGGTTTTGATAGAGGTAAAATGAAACTTTCCAAAAAAGTTTTAGATCAATAAAAATTGCTAGATCATTATAAGTTTTGCTTATAATGATCTATTTAATTCATTCATAATCCTAATAATTATTTTTCAACTATGTCAAGTTTAGTTAATTTATTGGTTGATCATTTCTTGAAGCAAAATTCTTTTTGTGGTCTTATAGTTGAGTAAACCATAAAACCATAGGGGGAAATTATGGATAATGCATGGAGAATGATAGGTGACCTAGTTAGTAATTTAACTAGTGTTATCACTGGTATTCTAGGACTTGGAATTGTTGGAAGCTTGGCTTTTGGCGATATGCTTGGTCTAGATGTAATAGGTAATATTACTGGGTTAGTTGAAAGCCTAGCTACTAATGGTGTTGTAGGCCTGCTTGTTCTTGCAGTTCTCATGAGCCTGGTAAATAGGTAAGTAATTACTTAATTTGTTAAGAAGGGCTTAACTAAGCCCTTCTTAACTTTTTTAAATTATGAATTTTGACGTCACGCTAGCCAGCCTTACAGCTTTTTTAAATAAAGTTACTAAGTTATTAATACCGCTTGTAGCTGTTTCATTATTACTTGGGATTATATTTGGCACTTCTACACCATTTGTTGGTGATGTTTATAAGAATGTTTCAGAGATATTAAACATGTTAGGCGAGGATGCTCTACTTGCTTTAGTTTCTTTGATAATTATTCTTGCATTCTTAAAAAAAGACTAAGTTAAAACTGTATTGACATAACCTGAAAAAGGATTCCCTTTTTCATTTTCTTATAAAATATTTAATTCTTTGATTGGTGGCTATGGGTGGAATTGAACCACCGACCCCAGCGTTATGAGTGCTGTGCTCTAACCATCTGAGCTACATAGCCAAGTGTGGAAATGATAAAGAACTCCAATTAGAAGTCAAACATTAAATTTAAAGTGAATTACGTCACCATCCTCTACTAAGTAGTCCTTCCCCTCAAGTCTTAATTTTCCATCTTTTTTTGCACCTGACTCACCATTACACTTTATAAAATCATCATATGAAATAACTTCTGCCTTAATAAAGCCTCTTTCAAAGTCTGTATGAATTACACCTGCTGCTTGAGGTGCTAGCGAATTTTGATGAATGGTCCATGCTCTTGATTCTTGAGGCCCTGATGTAAAGTAGGTCTCTAAATTAAGCAATTTATAACCCGAGAGAATAATTTTATTTAATACAGGTTCATCCATACCAAGAAGCTCTAAATATTCAGATTGCTCTTCTTCTTCTAGATTTGCTAGCTCATGCTCGACTTTAATTACAGCTGGAATAACATTAATACTATTTTGCTTTGCGTAGCCCATAAGTTCATCAAGTTTATTTTTAGATTCATTGTCTGAGAGGTTTGCAATTAATAGCATTGGTTTTGTGGAAAGTAAGTTCAAACTTTGTATGAAGTCCAATGCTTCTTCTTCAAACGAATCAAGTTTAGGTAAGTTTCCATTTTCCATTAATTCTTTTAGAGATTGAATAATTCCTTGATCTTTTTTAGCTTGAGCATTACCAGAGCGTATAAGTTTCTCTAGCTTAAGACTCCTTTTTTCCAAGACCTCTAAGTCAGCAAAGATTAACTCTAAATTAATTGTTTCTAGATCTTTCAGCGGGTTCACGTTTCCATCGACATGAATAACATTCTCATCATCAAAGCACCTAACCACATGCAGCAGGGCATTCATTTCTCTAATATTAGATAGAAATGCATTTCCTAAGCCCTCACCTTTGGATGCGCCTTTAACTAGTCCAGCAATATCAACAAAGCTCATTGTTGTTGGAATAACCTTTTCAGATTTTGTTATGTTATTAATGCTTTCAAGTCTTTTATCTGGAACATTAACTATCCCCAGATTTGGCTCTATTGTACAAAATGGAAAGTTTTCAGCAGGAATTGATGACTTGGTAATAGCATTAAAAAGGGTAGATTTACCTACATTAGGCAATCCCAAGATACCGCATTTAAACCCCATAATTACCCTGAATGAAGTTGGAGCTGAGCTTGTTCGATCTTATTCTCACCAAGAAGCTCAATAATATGATTAAACTTAAAATAACTTTCTAGCAAACTATCTTTTTCGCTTGATTTAAATCTTCCTAACACCCAATTTGTAACATCAATTTTATTGCCAGGATGACCTATTCCTACTCTCAGCCTAATAAAAGACTTGCCAGACAAGTTGATTATACTTCTGAGACCATTATGCCCTCCATGCCCTCCATCTACCTTAATTCTCATTGTCCCTATTTCTAAATCTAGATCATCATGAATAACAATAATCTGACCGAGTTCTAAATTAGTATTTTTAATTATTTTATTGATCGATTTCCCAGATTCATTCACGTATAAATCAGGATAGCCCCACAGAATCTTTTCATCTTTGGATAGGCCAGTAGTAGAATCTATTTTTTTCTTAGATTGAAGATCTAATTTTAACTCTTGAGCTATATTTATAACCCAATCTTTTCCAATATTATGTCTAGTACCGTTGTATTTTAGACCTGGGTTACCCAAGCCAAGAATACATATATTAGGCACAGATTTTATGAACCTTAGTCAGTAGGCTCAGCATCCCCAGATGTTTCTTCTGCAGAGTCTGTTTGATCTTCAGAGGTTTCTTCGCCATCAACAGTTTCACCTTCTTCACCCTCAGGTAAGATTTCTGGTTCTTCTTCTTCTGCTCTAGGAGGATTCACTGAAACAATCATTTGATCATTTTCAGCATCAAATCCAGGTATTTCAGCTCCTTCTGGGAGTGCGAGCTCTGAGAGTCGAACTGCGTCATTGAGCATTAAATTGGTAATATCAATCTCTATCGCTTCGGGAATATTACCTGCTAAACAGGCAATCTCTATTTCAGATATTGCTTTTGCTATAACTCCACCATCGGTTTTAACACCTTCACAATCTTCCTCTCCAATAAATCTGAAGGGTACTATAACCTTAAGTTTTGTTTTTCTTGATACTCGTTGGAAATCAGCATGCAGAAATTTTCCTTTAACAGGCTCTCTCTGTAGCTCCTTTAATACAACTTTTTCCTCTTGGCCTTCGAGTAAGATTTTTAGAACCTGAGTATAAAAAAGCTCATTCTCAGAGGCTTTTGTTAGCTCGTTAAGTTTTACTTTGATGTTTTTTGACTCTTCTTCATTGCCATAAATAATCGCAGGGACCATAGAGTCTTCGCGCCTAATTTCTCGAGTTTTATTTGTACCAGTTCTAACTCTTAGATCTGCATTTAATATAATTTCATTTGACATATTTTGTACCTTCTAGCTTCTTACAAAAAAAGAGCGCTTAGAGACTCTTCATTGTTTAATCTTCTGATGCACTCCGCAATAGTTGGGGCAAGAGAAATGACGCGTATTTTACTGCATTTTTCTGCTTCTGTGGACAATGAAATGGAATTGGTTACAACTAATTCGTCTATTGAAGAATTTGAGATTCTTTCAATGGCAGGTCCAGATAGAACTGGATGAGTGATATATGCCTTTACTTTCGCTGCCCCAGCATCTTTTAATGCTGTTGCTGCATTGCATAATGTCCCGGCCGTATCAATTATGTCATCAGGAACAATGCAGCTTTTCCCTTCCACATCTCCAATAATATTCATTACTTCTGACTCGTTTGCAGTCGCTCTTCTTTTGTCAATAATTGCAAGGTCAGACTCACCTAAAAATTTTGCTAACGCTCTGGCTCTCACAACTCCACCTGCGTCAGGGGACACAACTAATATTTGCTCATCTTTCGATGTCTTAGACTTAATATCATCATGCATAATTTTTGTTGCATACACATTATCTGCAGGCATATCGAAGAAACCTTGAATAGATTCGGAGTGGAGATCTACAGTTAAGACCCTATCAACCCCTACAGTATTCATCATATCTGCTATAACCTTTGCACTAATTGGAACTCTAGCAGACCGCACCCTTCGATCTTGACGGGCATAACCATAATAAGGAAGGATCGCAGTGATTCGAGATGCAGATGACCGTTTGAGAGCATCTGTAATTAGCATTAATTCCATTAAATTTGAATTTGTGGGCGCGCAAGTAGATTGAATAACAAATGCTTCATGACCTCTTACGTTCTCAAGTATTTCAACTTTTATTTCACCATCTGAGAATTTCCCCAAATCAATATTCCCAAGTTTGAGCCCAAGAATTTTTGCAATTTCATTTGAAAGAGCAATAGAGGCCGATCCTGAAAAAATTCCTACTGTTGGTTTATTAATCATTTTTCTAATTATTGGCTGGGGTGGCTGGATTCGAACCAGCGCATGACGGGATCAAAACCCGTTGCCTTACCGCTTGGCTACACCCCATTATTTTAAGTAAGTTAATAATGGTGAACATTGTAATGGTTCGCAAAAAGAGTGTCTCCATTTAGTTGGAATTTTTTTGAAAGTTTTTTCAATCTCTTTTAGCTTTTTATATGCATAAAATATTGTTGAACCAGTTCCAGAAAGCCTGGGATAGCTACTATTAACGGATTCTTTAAAAAGAAATTGCACCTCATGATTATTTTTAAGAAATAATGGTAAAAAAGAATTTTTTTCTTTATCCAAGATTGACCGTTGGCTTACATCGCTTAATTCATCCCATTGTAAAAACATGTCTTTTGTTGATGAATGAATATTGGGGTGTAGAAGTAAGTATTTTTCTTGAGAGGCTATTTTATTTTCAGTAAATTTCTCACCAATTCCAAATGCCTGCGCATTTTTTCCATATATAAAAAAGGGAACATCAGCACCAAGATTTTGACCAATACTCATAAGCTCTGAAGAGGAGACTTGCAGATCAAATAACTTATTTAGGCCTATCAGTGCTCCAGCAGCATTTGAACTCCCTCCACCGAGACCACCTCCCATAGGTATTTTTTTATCAATATCTACATCGCAGCAAAGATCTCTTTGCGCATGATTTGATAATGCTGTGATGGCCTTAAAAACTATATTTTTTTCTCCCTCTATAGAGTTACCAGCATTTGTTTTAACCTGAATAGATTTCGTGTCATTTTTTTTAATCTGCATTTCATCATACAAATCAATTAATTGAAATTGTGTTTGAATTTCATGCATGCCATCTGCTCTTTTACCAAGTACTTTAAGATCTAAGTTTAGTTTCGCAGGGCACAAAAAATTAATTTCATTCATTTTTTAGCATACCTTTTAAATAATACAATTCTTTAACTTCTGTTGAGATTGAAATCAAACCATTATCGTCAATTGAGCACTTGAAAATAACCTCGTCATTAGTAATTATATTCTGTTTATTTTTTATCCTCTTGTGGTCAAGGCATTCCTCAATAAAATTGAAATAATCCTCTGAAGAAATAATTTGAAATAACTCCCTGTATTCTTTTTGAACAGCAGGATAAACAGTGACCCCCCTTAATTTATTAATATTAATCTTTATTAGATTGCCTAATAAAGGTTTGCCAATCTGTATAATAATCTCATCAGGGAACAAGTTAATTTTGAAATTAAAATTAGAACTATCTTTGTTATGAGTAAAATTAAATTTACCAATAAAGCTTTTTTCTGGAACTGTTAATTGAGACAAAGATGCACATGAAGTTAAAAAAACTAGACAACATAGCGAGATAATTTTATTTATGGAATTACAGCTATTTGGCATAAATCATAAGACTACAAAGTTATCTGAAAGAGAGTTATTTATTATAAATGACTCCAATCAAGAAGACTTTAAAAAAATTATGCAAAATGAGTTCAACAATTCAATTGAATCTTTTTTTGCATTATCCACCTGCAATAGAACTGAGGTTTACTTTTATTCTGACTCATTGAATGCAGCTCGCGTTGCCAAAATAACTTTGGAGTTTTTGGGGTGTAGCCAACTCCTAAAAAACGATTTATATTTTTTTAAAGGCAGCGAGGCAATTGAGCATATGTGTTGTGTTGCCAGTGGTCTTGATTCCCAAGTTTTGGGTGAACAAGAGATTTTAGGACAGTTTAAAAAATCTATACAAGCATTTATTGATTTGGATGTTTTAAAGGGCCCATTTAAACGCTTGACTGATGAAATTATATCTATTGCTAAGGCTGCAAGGACTGAAACTAAAATTGGTTTTAATTCCTTATCTGTTTCTGGTTTATCACTTAAAATTGTTAGAGAGATCTTTGAAGATCCAACGCAGCAGAAACTTACAATTGTTGGGGCAGGGCAAATGGCTTTGAGCGTTATAGAGAACTTCTATGATAATGGCATTCAAAATATTCAAGCTATAAACAGGTCAAAGAAAATATTAGAAATTAATCCTTTATTAAGCATAGAAACTTCTCACCTATCTCAGCTTGGGGCTCTTATTCACAGTACAGATATTTTAGTAACATCGATTAGCTCTCCATTGCCGATTATTGGAAAAGGCTTGATTGAGCAAGCAATGAAAGAAAGAAAAAATAAACCAATGCTACTTATTGACCTTGGAGTTCCAAGAAATATTGAGGATCAGGTCAGAGATTTAGAGTATGCATACTTGTTTACAATAGAAGATATTGAGCTTGTTACACAAGAAAATTTAGAAGAACGTTCTGAGGAAGCAATAAAAGCTTTGAAACTTATCAAGCATAGAATTGAATTGTTAAATTTAGACCAGGCTGAGAAGAATAGCCGAAACAAAGCCTATACTCTGCTTCAAAATATTTCCAAACAACTAAATGATCAAAATATCACTGACCTACTAAACTCTGAGGACCCCCAAGCCTTATTGGAACAAATTCTTCAAAATCAGAATGATGAGCTACAATATTTATCAGCCTTAACCCCCCATGCAATCTTATCTATGATCAAGGAAATAAATAATGCTTGAAGAGTCTATTATTCTCAAATTAGATAGTTTGGCTTCAAGATCTATTGAGATTCATGAGGCGCTTGCTGCAGAGGGTGCGACAGATGACATGACAACCTTTACTCAGTTAAACAAAGAATATGCTGAAATAAAGCCAATAGTTGAATTATTTCAGTCATTGCAGCAAACAGAATCTGAATTGGTTGGAGCCAAAGAACTCCTAGATTCAGGCGATTCAGAGCTCATTGAGCTTGCAAAAAGTGATATCAGTGTCAGTGAAGAAAAAATCATAGAACTAGAGCAAGGTCTTAAGTTTATGCTCTTGCCTAAAGATGAAGCCGATGATGGAGCAGCTTACCTTGAGATAAGAGCGGGAGCAGGAGGTGATGAGGCAGCAATATTTGCAGCTGATTTATTTAGAATGTATTCCAGGCTTTCTGAGCGTCAAGGTTGGAAAGTAGAGGTTGTAAATACAAAAGCTTCAGAGCCAAGTGGTCTAAAAGAAGCTGTTGTTAAAATTAATGGCCAGGGAGTTTTTAAGTTTTTAAAATTTGAATCTGGCGTCCATCGTGTTCAGCGTGTTCCAGAAACAGAATCACAAGGCAGAATTCATACTTCCACAGTAACGGTTGCAATTCTTCCTGAGGTGGATGAAGTCCAGGATATAGAAATAGACAAGAGTGATCTGAGGGTCGATACCTATAGAGCATCTGGTGCAGGCGGACAACATGTTAACAAAACAGATTCAGCTGTCAGGCTGACGCACATTCCGTCTGGGGTAGTTGTAGAGTGCCAAGATGATAGATCTCAACATAAGAATAAAGCAAAAGCTATGGCACTATTGGTCGCAAAATTAAAGCAAAATGAAATTGATGAGCAGCAAAGTTCTATTGCGAGCGAGAGAAAAATACTAGTTGGAACAGGCGATCGAAGTGAAAAAATTAGGACCTATAATTTTCCACAAGGCCGAATTACTGATCATAGGATCAAGCTCACTCAGCACAATCTAGACCAAGTTATGGATGGTGATATGATTTCGATTTGCCAAGCTTTAATTACTGAAAATCAATTAGCTCAACTTTCAAATCTAGAAGAAACCTCATAATTGAACCAAAGCTTAAAATTTTATTTTTCTACAGTGCACTCACTTAGTTTTGAGAATAAATTTATAACCAGAGACTTTAATTTTTTTTTAAAAAATTTAGGAATCAATGATGCAATAATTGCTCTTAAAGATGATTTGATTCTCTCTACCAACCAAAGTCTAAAAATAGAAAATTTTTTTGCCTCTTATCTTTCAGGAATTCCGATTGACTATATATTAAATGAATCATCCTTTTTAGGGTTTACATTTTATGTTGACCCTCGTGTGTTGATCCCAAGACCAGAAACTGAGCTAATTGTTGAATGGGTTTTGGAATCCTTCCCAGATAAACATTTTAATGTTGTAGAAGTTGGTACCGGTTCTGGATGTATCTCTCTTTCAGTAGGAATGCACCGTCCAAATTTTAAGATAATAGCTTCAGATATTTCTAATTCAGCTTTGGAGGTAGCAAAGATTAATCAAGCTAACCATCAAGTGGAAAACTTAACACTCGTTTGCTCAAATTGGCTGTCTTGTATTAAAGCTAACTCAATTGATTTATTGATATCTAACCCTCCATACTTAAAACCGAATGATAGCCACCTTAAGGATTTAACTCACGAACCTAGATTAGCTCTTATTTCCGAAAACGGGTCCAAAAGTTTTGTTGATATAGCGCAGCAGTCTAAAATTGCATTAAAGTCGGGTGGCAAGATCATCTTTGAACATGGGTATGAGCAAGCCTTGGATGTTAGAAATATTTTAGCAGACTGCGGGTTTAAAAAGATTACCTGTAAACAGGACCATCAGAGTCTGGATAGATTCACTTACGCTGAGAAGTAATAATATAATTTTTTTTAGCAAGTTTTTGATTGCAGCGGATCATCAATCAAAATTAGAGATTTATCCTAGCTTGCTTATGATAAGATTTATTTTGTAAAAGGGGCGAAGATTCAGCCGCTTGATAAAAGAGACTTAGAATATAAGTTACAGAAAAGGGGATAGTTTAATGAACGGAAACATGATGAATTGGGATTTAAATATTTCTCAAGCAATTTCGCATGCTGAAAAATATAATTTTGATGGAAAGCTAATTTCAAGGGAGCTCGATGGTTCCATCAAATCAACCACTTATGGTGAGTCGATTAAGCGCTCCAAGAAACTTGCCAATGCTTTAAGCAAACAAGGAATTGTTCCTGGTGACAGAGTCGCCACCATCGCTTGGAATAACAGCCGTCATTTTGAAGCTTACTTTGGTGTTTCAGGAATGGGAGCTATCCTTCATACCCTGAACCCGAGATACTCACCAGCCCAGCTGGTATACATTCTTAACCATGCCGAAGACAGAATATTAATTATTGATCCAACATTTATTCCTTTGGTTGAAGGTGTGCAAGATCAGTTAAATACAATTGAATGTATTATTATCGCTGCTGCAAAAGATGCAATCCCGGAAAATAACTTAAACAATGCATTTAGTTATGAGGATTTAATCCATGGGGAGTCTGATCAATACGACTGGCCAGAATTAACTGAGGATACGGCTGCCTCTTTATGCTATACCTCGGGCACAACAGGAAATCCTAAGGGCGTTCTTTATTCTCATCGATCAACAATACTTCATGCAACATCTATTGCTGGCGCTCTAGGCTTTGATTCCTCAAGTGCAGTTTTGCCTGTAGTACCAATGTTTCATGTAAATGCATGGGGCGTTCCATATGCAGCGTTAATCAATGGATTCACACTAGTGCTTCCTGGTCATGCTTTAGACGGAGAGTCCCTTTATGAGTTGGTGCAAAAAGAATCTGTAGATTCTCTGATGGGCGTCCCAACAGTATGGCTAGGATTACTTCAATACTTGGAAACCAAGAGTCTTAAGCTAGATTCTGTTCATCAGGTATTGGTAGGAGGCTCTGCTGCGCCATATGCAATGATCAAAGCTTTTGATGAGCAGCATGATGCATTTCTTACCCATGGATGGGGCATGACAGAGATGAGTCCATTAGGCACGATTAATGCACCCACTAAAAAAACATTGAGCTTGCCAAACGAGGAAAGATATCAACTCCAAACCAAACAGGGCTACCCTTTATTTGGAGTAGAAATTAAGACTGTGAATGATGACAATATAGAGTTACCTAGAGATGGCGAGTCAAGTGGCGCTCTTAAAGTTAAAGGTCCGTGGATAATGCATACTTACTATAAGGCGGATGGGTCTGCGGTAGACGAAGAGGGGTGGTTTGATACTGGAGATGTCGCAACGATCCACCCAGATGGATGCATGCAGATTGTAGATAGAGCCAAGGATGTAATTAAAACTGGAGGAGAGTGGATCAGTTCAATTGATCTGGAGAATGCAGTCTTAACTCATGAAAATGTTCTCGAGGCCTGCGTTGTAGGTGTTCCGCATCCAAAGTGGGATGAGCGGCCTCTATTATTTCTCATTACCAAAGATGGAAATGAGATAGACAAGCAAGAAATCAATGATTTTTTATCAGAAAAAGTTATGAAGTGGTGGCTTCCTGATGATATTATTTTCGTCAAAGAGCTACCTCATGGCGCAACAGGAAAATTATTGAAAGTCGAGCTTAGGGAAGAATATAAAGAACATTTAATGGAGAAATAGTATGTTACACATTGTAAAACCAGATGAAGTTGACTCTGTCATAGGTAAGGATTTAGGTGCTTCTGATTGGATGGTTATTAATCAAGAAAGGATTGATAAATTTGCTGATGCAACTATGGATCATCAATTTATTCATGTCGATCCAAAACAGGCTGAACCTATTTTTGGCTCAACAATTGCTCATGGATTTCTTTCACTATCTCTTGTCGCTGGCATCTCTTTTGAGCAAGAAATTGGTATGGTGCTTGAGGGAACAAAAATGGGCTTGAACTATGGCCTAGATAAGGTCCGTTTTTTAAGCCCTGTTCCAGTAAATTCAGAAGTTCGAATCCATACAAAATGCATTGATGTGACAGAAAAAAATCCAGGACAGTTTTTAGTTAAAAATGAAGTAACTATGGAAATTAAAGGTGTAGATAAACCAGCATATATTGCTGAGACTCTGAGCTTATTTATTACTTAAATTTCTTTTAACACATCAAAAGTATCAAAATAAAATTTAAAAGATTGATAGAACTCTAATTTATCTACATTAAAGTCTTCTAAATTATATATAACCTGTCCGTGCTTACCTCTTTGGTTTGAATTCATATATTCTCTTATTTCATTATTTGCGAGATTGTTAAAACTAAGAGAATTTTTTGAGTAGATTTTCTTAATGCTATTGAGATTATCTTTTATTAGGTCATCAAAAAAGATATCAATTTTTTGATCTGAAGGAATTAATTTATAGTCATTTGTAAATTTCTCTAAGAGTATTTGAATTCTATTTTGCCAATAATTAAAATTATTTTTTGGTTCTACTGTATACCTCCGAACCCTATCCCCATATGAAAGCATTGTTGCAGTTGATAATACTACTGATAATGGATCTCTATAAGTAATTACAAAAGTTGCATCTGGAAAAGTTTTTAGTAGAGCGGGTATTTGTTCGAGATGTTGAGGTGATTTTAGTACCCACTTTTTAGGCCCTTTGATGAATTGCATAGCCTTCAAGATATCCTTAAGATATTTATAATGATTAATTTGATCATGATTTAGGTAATAGTCTCTCCATTCTGGAACATATGCCAGCCACTCAGGAAGATAAGTTGAAAAATCCATTGCTTGAAGTTCAATCTCCTCATGAATATGATTTGGGTGCATATCATGCATTGACTTAAGCAAAGGCATAGTTTCGAGAAAATTTTTATACTCTTCAAAAGCTACCTCTTGTCTTGAATCTATATCATTATTTAAATCTAATAATTTTTCTTGAAATGGTCTTAGACTTTGCCAATATGGGATAGATTTTAATCTAGAATCAGATGCTATAAGGTTAAGAAGATGTGTGGTGCCAGATCTGGGTAGCCCTATTATGATAATAGGTTTAGAGATAACTTCATCATTATATTCAGGAAAATTTTTCTTAAATTTTTCAAATTTTAGCCTATTCTCTGCATATCTTACTTGATCATTAAATATACCGAGCTTTCCTATTCCTGCTAACCCCTCATCATTTGAAACTGACTGCATCAAAATATCTAATCTAGAAATGAAACCTTCATCTCCAAAGTCTTGAAGTCTCGAATTCTTATATGCTTCATTGATTATAGCCTCAGAGGTTAGCTCTAATTTAAGCGTCTCGCCATAATCTTTTGCAACCTGCTGGAATTCAGTTAGTATCGGATTTGCTAAATCATCAATTTTGATTTTATTTGACATTTTTAGCTAGAAATCGAATATCCCCCATCAACCCTGATAGTTTCACCAGTTATGTATCTAGCCGAAGAAGATGTCAGGAATAACACAGCATTAGCTATGTCAGCAGGGTCACCAAATTCTTTTAATGCAATTCTATTTAATATATCTTTAGAAAATTCCTCTGAATTGATGATTGGTTCTATCATTCGCGTTTTTATATATCCTGCAGCTACTGCATTAACACGAATTGATTGTTCAGCCCATTTCATTGATAAAGTTTTTATAAGCTGAACCAAACCTCCTTTACCGGCTCCATAACCAGGAACAATTGGCATACCAAAAAAAGATGTCATTGAAGCTATACCAATAATAGATGCTCCTCCTTGAAAATTAGACTTTATTAAACTAGGTTGAAGTACACTGGATAATCTATAAAAGCTGTTTAGGTGAATGTATACAGCTCTATCAAAGATATTAGGATCATCCTCACTTTTTCCGTCTGGAAAACTTAAGCCACCATTATTAATAAGAATATCTAATTTTTTTATAGATTTTTTAATATCATCAATATTTTCTTTATCTTCTAGATTTAATTTAATGTAAGAGAGCTCTTTTGGAATATCTTGATAATCCTCTTTAGATGATTTTGTTCCTGTAATTGTTACGTTTGCTCCTGAGGCTAAATAAGCCTCTGCAATAGCTTTACCAATGCCACTTGTTCCGCCTGTAACAAGAATATCCGTATTAGAATAATCAAAAGAGATGTTGCTCATGGATAAATATAATAACATGTGAATATGAAATCTTTGCTTATCAATAAGAGGCCTGGCTCCTTAGATATAAAACCTGCAAACCAGACAAAACCATTTCAAATAAATGATTTTATTTATTTATCTGAAGGCGCTAGCAATAGCTATTTGATAGAAACATCAGAAGGGAATATTTTAATTAATACAGGATTAGGCGTAGAAGCTCCAATTCATAAATATTGTTTTGATCAAGTAAATGATAAAAAAATTAAATATATTATTTACACACAAGGTCATGTGGATCATGTCGGTGGGTCAGGGTTTTTTAAAGAATATAATCCTGACGCAACTCTAATTGCACAAGAGAATATTATTGAGCATCAATCCTTTGATTCATTAACCCAAGGTGGAAGAGTATTAAATGCCTATAAGTTTTTTGGTGAAATGATTGATCTTATGAATGGTGCTATAGCTAGATCAGAGAAGATGGGCTTTAAAGATATTCAATCAGTTGCTGAACCGGATATATTGTTCAAAGATGAATATCAATTTTCTATAGGGGGGCTTGATTTAGAACTATATTCAGTTCCAGGTGGAGAAACCCTAGATGCTCTTTTGCTTTATCTACCCCAATATAAAATTCTTTTTTCTGGAAATGCATTTGGACCTTTGTTTCCACATATTCCAAATTTTTGCACTATACGAGGAGACAGGATTAGATTTGCAATTCCATATCTAGATATGTGCAAAAAAGTTTTAGAGCTTAATCCAGAGTTATTAATTACAGGCCACTTTAAACCGATTGAGGGACAAAAATTAATACGCAAAGAGGTAAAAAATCTTCATGATGCAGTGGAATATATACATACCAAAACAGTAGAAGGTATTAATAGTGGAAAAGACATGTATGAATTAATGCAAGAGATAGTTTTACCAGAGGAATTATCAGCAGGAGAGGGATATGGGACAGTTCAATGGGCTATTCGTTCAATTTATGAGGGTTACACAGGTTGGTTTAGGCATAGTTCAACAACGGAACTATATCCTTACTCTCCCAAAACTATTTTCCCTGAATTAAATGATTTAATTGAAGAAGAAAAAGCGCTTAAAAAAATAAAAGACCTAATAAAAAAGAATGAATATTTCAAAGCTATCCACCTATCTGAAATTATTATTTCAGCAGATAATAATGAAAAAGCATTAAAAATGTATTTAAAAATTCATAAAATTTTACTTAAAGAAGCAGAAAAAAATTCAAATCGCTGGATAATTAAGTGGTTAGAATGTGAAATAGAAGAAACAAAAAATAAATTAAATGAATAAAAAAACCCATCAACTTAATATTCAAGGTCCTGATACATTGTCTCTTGATTTAGTTGAGTATCCTTCTTTGGGGTCAAAGGACTTAATTGTTGGTATCAAGTTCTGCGGTATTTGCGGCACTGATTTAAGTTACCTGTCATCAGGTGGATTAATTGGCCCTCAAAATGAGCCAATGCCACTTGGACATGAGATGTCAGGAATAGTTATTGAAATTGGGTCTGATATAAAAGATATTAATGTTAATGATAGAGTGGCTATCAATCCTATGGGAAATAATAATAGTATAGGCAATGGCGGGTCCGAAGGAGGCATGACAAATTTCCTACTAGTAAAAAATGCTGTTTTAAATGAAAGTATTTTTAAATTACCAGATGATATGTCTTTCGAAATAGGTGCATTGATAGAGCCTTTTGCAGTTGCTCTGAGAACAATTAATCGCTCAAATTTAAATATAGATTCAAAAGTAGCTGTTTGTGGTTTGGGCTGCATTGGATTTTCTGTAGTTACATTATTAAGTTATTTTGGATATAAAAATATAATCGCAGTAGACCTTCATAACTTAAGAGTCATAAATGCAAACGGTTTAAATGCAGTAAAAGCATATGACGATTGGGTGAGTTTTGCTGATGCATTAAAAGAATTTCATGGTGAAGAGGAGGTATTTGGTGTCCCGGTTTCAAATACAGATGTGTTTATTGATTGCACTGGAAATCATAAATTGATTAGCGATATTATTAATTTTTCAAAAAAACATACAAGGATTGTGATTACTGGCTTGCATCAGGAACAAGCTTTAATAGACTTTAGATCAGTTTTGATGCGTGAGCTAGAAATTACATGCTCTATGGCCTATTCAAATAAGGAGTTTCTTGAATCTTTAAAGATATTATCAAAAGATATGATCGATCAAACTAAATTTATAAGTCATAAATGTAAAATCCAAGACCACAAAAAAGCATTTGAGTTAGCAAAAGATGGGAATTTAGCGTCAAAGGTTATGATTGATTTATGCAATTAGTTTTCTCTAGATTTGGATATATAATTTGCATCACCTCGATCGTTGGCGCATCTATTTTTTTGATTGAATTTGAATCATATAGTGAATTACAGGTCTTATTTTTTGCTGCTTTAGGCTCAATTTTTTTTACAGTATTGGGCGAGTTCTTTATACCTTTATTTAAGGATTGGAAGCCCAATTTTAAGGAAAATTTTTTTCCAGATGCCTCTCTTTTCGTTGTAAATTATATTTTATTACAAAGTCAATTATTGCAAATTTTTATTGCCTCAATTGCAATCAGCTTTTCTGGAGGAGGTTTTAATCTATGGCCTTCAGATTCAAATATTGTTTTTCAATTGGTTCTTGCGTTAGTAATTTCAGAATTTGGGCTTTACTGGTTCCACAGAGGCTGTCATGAAATACCTTTTTTATGGCGATTTCATAAAATTCATCATAACCCTGAAAGACTTTACTGGTTTAATGCAACAAGATTTCATTATCTAGATGTTACATTGCTCCAAGTTAGCGGAGCTTTACCTTTATTGCTTTTAGGGGCTGAAGGTAAAATTATTGCTTTAGTAACTATTTTTAGTACTGTTCATGGATACTGGCAACACATTAATGCCGAGCAAGATCAAGGGCTTCTTAATTATTTTTTTTCTGGGCCAGAACTGCATAGGTGGCATCATAATCTCAATCCAGACATAGCAAATCATAATTATGGAAATAATCTTATTGTTTGGGATCATATTTTTAAGACTTTTTATTGGCCAAAAGATAATAAAGAGCAACTAAAAAATATTGGTGTTCAAGGAGACACCTCAAATAATGTTATATCTATGACTTTTGATCCTTTTAAACGGTAGGCTATTTCTTTAATTTTTCTTTTAAGATTGTATTTACAGCCGTTGGGTTAGCTTTGCCTTGAGTTAATTTCATGACTTGCCCAACAAAAAAGCCAAAGAGTTTATCTTTTCCCTCAAGATAGGCTTTAACTTGTGGTGAATTATCTTTGATAACAGTATCAATAATTTCTTCAATAGCCCCATCATCAGAGATTTGTTTCAAACCCTGAGATTCGATGATTTCATCTGGCGAAGTTCCATTGATACACATTTCCTCAAATATAGTTTTGCCAATTTTCCCTGAAATAGTCTGATCATCAATTCGATTAATTAACATTGCTACATTATCTACATTTAACTTTGATTCATTTATTTCTATGAGTTCTTTATTTAGATATGCACTTACTTCTCCTATTAACCAATTTGATAACAGAGTATAGTTTTTCGTTTGTTTTGCAGCGGATTCAAAAAAATCAGCCATCGATTTAGAAGACGCAATAATTTGAGCATCATAAGCTGATAATTTAAACTGTTTTTGATAGCGAATTTCTTTTTCATTTGGCAGTTCCGGAAATTCATCTTTAATTTTTTGCATTTCTTCATCGGAAATAACAACTGGCAAAAGGTCAGGTTCTGGAAAATATCTGTAGTCATTTGCAAATTCCTTTGATCTCATTGGCCTAGTTTCATCTTTTACGCTATCGTAAAGTCGTGTTTCTTGGGTAACCTTTTCTCCACTTTCGAGAACCTTAATTTGTCTTTTAATTTCAAAATTAATCGCTTTTTCAACAAATTTAAAAGAATTAATATTTTTAATTTCTGTTCTTGTACCAAGTTCTTTGTCACCATTTTTCCTGATGGATACATTTGCATCGCATCTAAGTGAGCCTTGAGCCATATTTCCATCAGAAACATCTAAATAGGTAACCAATTGATGCATTGCTTTCATATATGCAACTGCTTCTTTAGCATTTGAAATTTCTGGCTCAGATACAATTTCGAGGAGGGGAGTTCCAGCTCGATTTAAATCAATTGCTGAATAACCATCAAATTCATCATGAATAGATTTTCCAGCATCTTCCTCTAGGTGAGCTCTGGTAATATTAACTGTTTTAATTCCATCCCCTGCTTCAATATCAATGGTTCCCCCAAGTACAATCGGTAGGTCCATTTGAGTTATCTGGTAGCCCTTTGGGAGATCTGCATAAAAATAATTTTTTCGATCAAATATAGAAGTCTGATTAATTTGAGCGCCAACTGCCATCCCAAACCTAATGGCTTTATAAAATGCTTCTTTGTTCACTGATGGCAAGACGCCAGGAAGACCGCAATCAATTAAATTCACATTAGTATTTGGACTTTTTCCAAATGTTGTGGAGGCCCTAGAAAATAACTTAGTTTTTGTTGATAGCTGAACGTGAGTTTCTAGCCCAATAACTGTTTCCCAGGTCATTAGAAATCCTCCATGCTGGGTTTTGCAAGATGAAATTCTGAATTCTGTTGAAATATATGGGCAGCATTTAAAATCTTATCTTCTTGAAGAAAGTTACCAATTAACTGCAACCCTGAAGGAAGTGAGTGCACCATTCCATGGGGAATAGATATTGCTGGCAGACCAGCTAAATTGGAAGAAATAGTAAAGAGATCTTCCAAATAGAGTTCAATAGGGTTTTGAGCGCCCTTGCTTCCAAATGCAAAAGCAGTATTGGGTGACGTAGGCGTCATCATTAAATCTACAGAATTAAAAGCTTCTTCAAAATCATTTTTGATTAACCTTCTTACTTGTTGAGCTTTTTTATAGTAGGCATCATAGTAGCCAGCTGATAAAGCATATGTCCCTATTAAGATTCTTCGCTTAACCTCCTCTCCAAAGCCCTCGCTTCTAGATTTAATATATAAGTCATTTAAGTCCTCTGTATTATCAGCTCTATGCCCAAACCTAACGCCATCAAATCTAGATAAATTTGATGAGCACTCTGCCGGAGCTATAGAATAATAAGTTGGAACTGATGCAGAGATATTTGGAAGAGAGATTTCTATAAACTCTGCACCAAGCTTTTCGTATAGATTTTTTGATTCTTCGAATCGAGCTTGAACTTCACTATCGAGATCTCCTAAATCAAATTCTTTAATAATACCTATTTTTAGTCCTTTAACTGGCTGATTGATAGAGGCAAGAAAATCAGGGGTTTCAACATCCAGCGATGTGGTATCTTTTAAATCATGACCTGACATAGCATTTAATAATATTGCACAATCTTCCGCTGTTCTTGCTAACGGGCCTGCTTGATCTAGGCTAGAGGCAAAAGCTATCATTCCCCATCGAGATACCCTTCCATATGTTGGTTTGAGACCAGTAATCCCGCAATGTGCAGCTGGTTGGCGAATTGAGCCACCAGTGTCTGTGCCTGTGGCTGCTGAAACTATTCCTGCTGCAACTGCAGCTGCAGAACCTCCTGAACTTCCGCCGGGAACATAGCCTTTTCTCCAAGGGTTATGAACATTGCCAAAGTAACTAGTCTCATTTGAAGACCCCATTGCAAATTCATCCATATTTGTTTTACCAACAATAATCGATCCAGCTTCTTCAAGTTTTTGAACAGCAGTTGCAGTATAGGGAGGGATAAAATTGGAGAGAATTTTTGAAGAACAGGTTGTTCGCAAGCCTTCCGTGCAAAATAAATCTTTTTGCGCCATTGGAATTCCAGATAATTGGGAATGGCTGCTATCCGCCTGATCAATGCTGTGAGCTTTTTTGATGCCCCTATCTTCGTTCATTGTCACAAAGCAATTTAAATCTTGATATTGCTTAGCAAGCCTAAAAGTCTCCTGAATTAACTCAGAGGAAGAGATTGATTTGTGATCAAGCATTTCTCTTAGCTGCTTGATAGATTTAAATTGAATGCTCACTCCACAACCCTGGGCACAAGAAAATAATCTTTATTTGAAGCAGCGGCATTTTTAAGAAATTTTTCTTTTTGATTATCAGAAGCTTCAATATCCTCATGCTTTAATGCTGTTTTTTCTAAAGGGCTATAAAGGGGCTCAACCTCAGATGTATCTATTGCTTGCAACCCCCCAATCAATTGAATAATAGTTTCTAGGTCATTTTCTATTTTTTCAGATTTTTCTTTATCTATTTCTAGCCTTGCTAGGTAGCAAATAGTTCTGACTGTTTCTTGGTCCATATGATATTATTTATTTCTGATGCGCAATATTAAACTAAAAGCATCTTAAAATGAATTTACAAGGAATATCATAGTGGATTTCAATCTATTTAAAACTGTTCGAGGCCTATTTTCTAATGATTTATCAATAGATCTTGGAACTGCGAATACGCTAATTTATACCAAAGATATTGGAATCGTTCTCAATGAGCCATCTGTGGTTGCAATTCGAGAAAGCAGAGGTCAAAAAACAGTTGTTGCAGTCGGACATGAGGCAAAAAAAATGCTTGGAAGAACCCCAGGCAATATTAAAGCTATTCGACCTCTTTCAGAGGGCGTTATCGCCGATTTTCAAGTTACTGAGAAGATGTTGCAGCATTTTATTAGTAAAGTTCATGAACAAAGGTTTATAAAGCCTAGCCCCAGAGTGCTTGTTTGCGTCCCGTGTCGATCTACTCAAGTAGAAAGACGGGCAATCAGAGAGTCAGTTCTTGGAGCAGGCGCTAGAGACGTAAAGCTCATTGAAGAACCAATGGCAGCTGCTATAGGTGCCGGTCTTCCTGTGGAAGAGGCAAATGGAAACATGGTTGTAGATATTGGAGGGGGCACCTCTGAAATTGCTATTCTTTCTTTAAATGGAGTTGTCTACGCTGAATCTGTAAAAATTGGCGGTGATTTAATGGACAGCTCAATAACATCATGGGTTAGAAGGAACTATGGATGTGTGATTGGTGAGTCTACTGCAGAAAAGATCAAACACACTATTGGCTGCGCCTCACCAGATTCAGAAGATCTAGAAATGAATGTTACTGGGCGAAATCTAGCGGAAGGCATTCCAGAAACTTTTACTCTAAAAAGCTCTCAAATATATGAAGCCATGCGTGATCCTTTGTCTGGAATGGTGAGGGCTATAAGAAATGCATTAGAGTTATCTCCTCCCGAGCTGGCTGCTGATATTGCAGAGAGAGGTATTGTTCTAACAGGTGGCGGTGCTTTGATGAGAGATTTAGATAAGTTAATTTCTGCTTCAACAGGGATACCAGTAATTTGCGCAGAAGACCCGCTTACATGCGTTGCAAGAGGCGGAGGCAAGGCTCTTGAAATTATTGATAAATATAATATTGATTTACTTTCAACCGAATAATTAAATAGATATGGCGAGATCAACGCCTACATATACACCTGCACGAAACTATATTTTTGGAATTTTTCTATCCGCCGCTTTATTGTTCAGCGATATAAACTATGACTCTTTTTCTTTAGTTAGAAGTTCATTTAAAGCATCAACATTATATGTTCAAATGCTGTCAAATGCTTTGTTAGAGGCATTAGACAATTCTGTTGAATTAGTTAATAGCAAGCAAATTCTTTTGGAGGAAAACAAAAACCTTCAAGATCAAATTCTAAAGCTTAAAACAAAAGATTTTTTAAAAAGAGAAGATCTCAATCAGAAAATTGATGTTATTAATTTGCATCAAGATCTAACAAAGCTTGTAAGCAATAATCAAATTCAGCTATTTAAAATAGCTTCTGTAGATCTAAAGAATTATTTATGCTGCTCAACTCATAGGCTATTTTTAAAAAACCCTGATCAATTGAAGATAGAACGCAATCAACCTGTTTTAGCTGGCAAATCTTTTATTGGACAAACAAGAAAGAGTAAGGTTAATTTTATTGAGGTAATACTTCTCTCTGATACTTCCCATGTAATTCCCGTAAAGACAGATTTTTTTTATTGTGATGCTAGAGGTAATGGCAAGCCATTAAAAATATCTTGCTCAATTAATCCTGCTCATAGCGAATTCAAGCCTCAGATTGGAGATGCAATATTCACCTCTGGTCTAGGGGGTATTTTTATTCAGGATATTCAGGTTGGAGCAATCTCAGAAATCAAATCTATTTCCATGGATGAGATAGAGATCTCTATCAAACTAACAGCAGACCCACTTAAAGAAAATTTTTTCGGAATAATGAATAGCGAATTCAATGAGCTTTAGCAAACACTTAATCATATTGAGCTCAATTATCTTTGGTTTTTGGTTGGAAACTATTATTAATGAATTCTCTATCCCCTATTTTATTGAGATTAATCTAGGGTTTTTAATTTTTACATACTGGGTATTCGCCTTACCAGAGCAGCTCAAAAGTATGGCAGCAATTGTATATGGGTTGTTTATTGATCTAATTTTCTCCGATGCGATTGGTTTCAATATGCTATTTTTTACCGGCACTTCTTATGTTATTCATCTTTATGTTTTGAGGTTTAGGATTTTTTCTTATTTCCAGCTTTCTATATTTTTTGCAGGTTCCTCAATATTTTATTTGGCTTCTAGGTATCTTCTGCTGTCTCCCATGAATTATTCATATTTTTTACTGCTTGCAAGTTTTTTTATAAATGCAATTTTATGGCTTGGTGTATATTTTATAATGCGCGCTTTCAGAAGGAATGTTTTTTAATTCATAAAAAATGAAAAGACTGGCTGTAAACTTTATTCTGGGCATCTGTCTTTTTAGCTGGTTTTTTTTAATTGCTTTAAACTCTATTTATTTTTTCCCCAAGAACGTTGTGCAAGCTGCAGATCGATACTTTCTGACTTCTCATTCTTTAGATTATAAAAATTTGACCAATACAGGAAATCTTCTAAACCCAATATTGCAGTTTGATGATTTAAGGGTGATTGAAGAGCAAGAGGTCTTGGTCAACGCTTCTAAACTGACACTGGGAATCAATCTCTTTCCTAGCATCTTCTTAAAAAAAATTATTTTAAGCAAGCTATCTATATCAGATGGCAAGATAAATTATAAAAGTTCTGACCCTGATAGAGGCTCAGTCATTAGGTTGGCTGTCGGTAAAAACCTCTCATTTTCATTTACAAATTTTCTATTTATTAGAGATGGTTCACCAATCAAAATCAATGGAAGTATTAATGGCTCACGATCTAAATCTTTAGCGGCTCAACTTAGTTTCTTGCATGAAAATAATTTGAGTACTATTGCTGTCAATTCAACAGATCATTCATACAGCTTTGCTGCAAACCTTCATGCATATAAATGGCTTGGTTTAATCCCTGGTATCTCATCATCCAGAATAAAGGACCTTAATCTTGGGCTTAATGCAGTCGGTTCAATTGGTTCTGATCAATCAATTATTCAGGGTTCACTTCGTTATGAGGGTTTGAACTTAGGCTCGCTAGCTATTAAGGGTAACCAAGGATCTTTTAAATTTCAGTCAATGAATCATTACGCAACATTAAAGCTTAATCAATTCATCAATCCATTCCTTGATGAGCAGTTTCCCATTCAGATCAACTTAAAACAAAAGTCTATTGTTGCGCCAAAAATATATATTACTAATGATGTTTTAGAGTTAAACAACTCTCAATTAAGTAATTTAGCCATAGAAAACCTATTTCTTTCTTTCAAAAAATCTTTCTTTCAATCCTCCGGATTGATTAAAGACCTTGATATAAGCAATATATATTTTAAAGAAATTCTTAATCTTACGGGTCGATTTTCTGGAACAGGCAACAGTTTTAGATTTCAAATTAATTCACCTAGTGCGTTTCTTGTAAACTATGATGGTCAAAATGTTCCTGCTGCTATTGTTGGTGATGGAAACTTCTCTGAGCTTGGTTTGGCTCTAAAAGCCAAGATTAAAAGCAATTCCTCATATGTTAATTTTAATTTAGGCATTCAGCCTTCTTCCCAGCATCCAATTTCAATCACCCTAAAGGGTCAGGATGTATCCCAGGAACTCATTCGCACCACATTTCCAGCGTCATTTTCTGGGGTAAATAATTTTATTAGCTCCAACATTATTCCCAGTAAGAAAAACACTCTTTATTTAAAATATCTCAGCCCTGGCAATGAAACAAAGCCCCAATTCAAGGCAAAAATTTTACTTCAAGAGTCTCAAGCAAAACTTAATACTGATTTGACTATAAATTTCCTAACTGCTTTAGTCGAGGTTGGGAAAGATAACCTATATGTTTATTCTCCTTCAGGAAATATTTCTAATTTGCCATCTAACTCTATATTCGGAGCTTTAAATTTTACTACTCAAAATTTGCAATTCTCTTCTTCGCATTCGTTAAGCTCAGAGATTCTCTCTGGTTCATCGGTAAATTTAGCAGAGACATTTAAATCTTTTAATGCCTATGCTGCGCATAAAGGGCAAATTAACCTTGCTTCCAAAAAATTAAATAATGCTATTTCAATTAAAACAGAGAAATTTAACCTTCTATTATTAAAAAATTTGGATATGAAGTTTGACCAGGGCAATATATTTATTGTTAACCTAGATTCACTTTTCGGATCTATGCCTGCAAACCTATTAAAAAAAGATATTTCTATTTCTTTGCATGGAAAGGACTTAATAAAAAAATATAGTTTAAATTTCTTTTCAAAGATTCAATTGGAGCTTGAGAATTATCTTCCACAATCAAGTTATTTTAATTTGGAAGGAAAGGAGTTTTTTGATCTCAATCTTAGTGTTGACCATAAATCTGAACCCGAGCTGAACATTTTTTCAAATCTTGAAAGGACCAGCATTGCTTCCCCACTCAATTTTTTAAAGAAAAAAGATTCTTTATCTATCCCTACAACAATCAAAGTTTATAACTTTTCCAACCCTTCAATCAAAGTTACAAATCAGATGGTTGACTTAGAGATAAGAGGGATGGAGGAGCCACAGGGATATATTTCATTGGGAGGAGCTTTGCCAGCTAGACTAAGTCACTTTAAAAAAATTTCTGGGCTTAATTTTTATGTTAATGCACCTTCATTTAATACTAAAGAGCTGAACGCTATATCTTTTAAACCTAATGGCAATGGCTCTATAAGGATTAACAAGCTAGCTTTTGATATTGAAAGCGCAGAGATTTTTGATAATTTAATTTCCAATGTTTCTGGGTTATTTAGTTTTAAAAAATCAGAGATCAGTGGAGATATGACTGGCAAGAACCTCAATGCAAGATTTATTAGAGATAATACTGGTTTTATGAAAATAACACTCAATAATTCAACCTTAAGAAATTTAAATCTTAATTTTGGAGGAGAATCAAAAATTAAGAGCAATATAAATTCAAGACTGGTTGTTAAAAACTCATTATTGGGCGGAGTAAAAATTAAGGATTTAGACATATATTTTTTAAAAAATAATGATGTATTAACTTTAAATAATATTAGACTTCAATCAAATTTAATGTCCATAAGTCCAACGGCAGGATCAAACAATGCATATTTTTCTATGAATACATCAAAACCTTTGTATAAGATTAAAGGAGATTTCTTGATTAAGGATTCTATGAAGATTCCATTTGTTAGAGACATTGCAGACTTTTCATATTTTAATGGAACTTTAAATCTGCAATGGAAAAATCTATCTACATTAAGCAATATTGAGGGAGAGACAAGCTTTATACTTAAGGACTTAACTGTGCAAAATAGTCTTTCTAATTCTTTGGCATTTAATTTGCTGGGAGTGCTAAACCTTAAAAATATTATAGGTAAAATTGCTAACTTGGATCTTTCCATTGATGAGTACACCTCCACAAAGCTAAGCAGGGTTGAGGCTAATATGCTATTTAATAAATCTAAGCTTAGGCTTACTGCCCCGTTGTTCGTTGAAACAAATACAGCGAAAATGAAATGGGTTGGTCAAATTAATAAAGATTATAAAAATTCTTTAAATGAGCTTGATTTAAATTTGGATCTGCGAATAAGAGTGGGAGAAAATTTACCTTGGTATGCTGCCATCCTGGGTGGATTGCCAGCAGTGGCTGGTTCAGCGGTCATTAATAAAGTATTTGAAGAGGATATTAATGATTTATCAAATTACCAGTATGAAATTCTTGGCACAATTAGTCAGCCTGAGTTGAGGCGTATCAAGTAAGAAAGAATGTTGCTAAACCAAGAAATGAAAAGAAGCCAATAACGTCAGTGACTGTTGTAACAACAACACTTCCTGCAATGGCTGGGTCTTGATTAAACTTGTGGAGAATAATTGGTATAAAGATTCCAGCAATTGCGGAACATATCAAATTTGCAACCATGGCAACACAAATTAGTATTGAAATAATTATATTTTGAAACCAAAAATATGTGATTCCGCCCACAAGAACTGAGAGCAGAATCCCATTAACAATTGACACAGCCAACTCTCTTTTATAAAGCCATCTGAGATTTGATTGATTAATTTGCTGAAGGGTCAAACCTCTAATCATAATTGTTAGGGTTTGAGTTCCCGCTACTCCACCCATGCTTGCTACAATAGGCATTAATATTGCTAGGTAAACAATTTGATCAATTGTGGACTGAAAAAGACTTATCGTCATTGATGCAATGAAAGCAGTCATCAAATTAATAGAGAGCCACATAATCCTGCTTCTAGCTGCTCTTGCAGGGGCAGCAAAGGTATCTTCAGCTATTCCTGCCATGCCAAGAAAATTTTGATCGGCATCCTCCATGATGACATCAACAACGTCGTCAATTGTAATTCTTCCAATTAACCTTGAATCATGGTCGACAACTGGAGCTGAGACCCAATCATTTTGTTCAAAGAGTCTTGAGACATCTTTATCATCCAAATCAGCAGACAGGGGCTGCGTCTCACTCTCCATTAATTCCCTTACATTTAATGCAGGGTCAGACACAATTATTGTTGAGATAGGCAATGATCCTAGGTACTTATTTTCTCTTGATACAACAAAAATTTTATCTGTATTTTGAGGCAATGCTCTTTGCGCTCTAAGATACCTCATTACGACTTCCAAATTATGCTTTGGCCTCACACTGATAATATCTGTATTCATTAACCCGCCAGCAGAATCCTCTGGATAGGTGAGGGCTTCTTCAATCCTTTGCCTATCTCTATTGGTCATTGCAGATAAAATATTTTCAGTTGTTCGATCTGGTAAGGTTTGAAGGATATCTACAATTTCATCAAGCTCAAGATCGCCGATAATGGTTATTAGTTCCTCGGGAGAAATTTCTGCAATCAGCTCTTGCTGAATCTCATCATTTAATTCAGCAATGATTTCACCCTCATCATGGGTATCTATTAGTGACCAGAGAAATTTTCTTTCTTTTGGTGGCAGTGATTCAATGCTATGCGCAACCTCAGAAGGGTGCATTCCCGAAAGCATCCTTTTGATTTGATTGATGGATGGTTCAGCACTTTTTTCTTGAACTTTCTTGAGAAGCTCATCAGAAGAAAAATGATGCGGAGTTAAATTATTCATAACTATGTGATTCTAACTCACCAGATTAAAAATTATCTATTTCTTGAACTTGGTATATTAACTCTCATTCTATATTTAGAAATAGTTCTTCGAGCTAGATTAAAGCCTCTTTTGTTAAGCATGTCAGAGATTTTTTGATCACTTAGCGTTTGTGATTCGCTCTCTACAATCCCTTTAATTTCTTCCATAAGTTGTGCCGGGGTTACTTTTCTAGTTTTTGAGACAGAGCTTATAAGCAATGATTTCATTGAAATTGCTCCCTTAGGAGTCTGTATATATTTTGATCTTAAAATTCTAGACACAGTAGATGCACTAATTTTCAAATTTTTAGCTAACTCTATATTGGTGAGTGGCTTTAATTCAGCAGAAACATTCAATAAAAAATCAGCTTGGATTTGGCATATTAAAGCACCAACACTGTGAACTGTTTCGTTTCTTTTATTAATAGCTCTTATTAACCACTTAGCATCAGAAATTTTTTCTTTGAGTGTATTATTTGCTTTATTTTTTTTATCTTTTGTAAGTTTTGCAAGGTCTTCATCCAAAGCAATGTTAGGAAAATTATCTTCTCTAAATTGCACATCAAGTCTTGAATCGTTGATTGGGAGCACCTCAAGATCAGGCTGAATTAGCTCAGTTGGCTGAAACTCAAAACCAGGGGATAAATTACATTTTTTAATTTTACTGAGTATTTGCTCAATAGAAATCTCAGAATGCTCTTCAATTAAGCTATTTTTTGCATCATCAAAATTTAAGTACTTTGGATTAAACAATATCTCCTTTGCAATGCTCAACTCAGTTGGCGACAACGATTTTCTTTTTAGTTGGAGATATATTGTTTCTTTAAAATTCGTGGCACCAATACCTGCAGGCTCCATGATTTGGATTACTTCAAATAAAACAAACTTTATTTGCTCTTGAGAAAATTCATTTTGTAAAAGGTCTTGGATTTCTTCAATCTCTAGCTCAAGCAATCCATTGTCTTCTATAGATTGAATTAATGCTAAAGCAATTTTTTTATCATGGTTTCTTATCTTCAACTCATGTAACTGAGATTCCAAATGACTCTGCAAAGTTGTTGCTTGGGATAGATTTTCAATAATATCTGCATTATTAAAACTAGCATTGGAAAAATTTTCTTGAGTTTTTTTTAAAAAAGGATTCTCATCAATCTCACTGTTAATCCGATTGATAATCTCCAATCTAGAGAGTTGGAGCAAATCTATAGATTTTTTTAATTGAGGCGTAATTGATAGCTTTTGATTTTGCTGAAATTCTCTAACAAGCTTAATTGACATTTTTTTAGGAGAACATATTACCAAAGTACTTTTCTTTTACATGAGCATTTTGAACTAATTCATCCTCAGCTCCATCAGCGATAATTTTACCTTCACTAAGAATAATCGCTCGATCACACAGGCTAAGAGTTTCCCTTACATTATGATCAGTAACTAAGATAGAAATATTTCTTTTGGCAATTTTTTTCAGCAAGCCTTTAATTTCCTCTACTGCAATTGGATCAATTCCTGCAAATGGCTCATCCAATAAGAGGATATTTGGATTGCACACCAAGGTTCTTGCTATTTCAACTTTTCTTCTTTGTCCGCCAGATAGCATTCTGCCTTTGAGATTGAGAAGCCCAATTAAATTAAACTCTTCAATTAATTTCTTGACGGCTTCAGTTCTAATTTCCTTGCTCTCTATTGCTAATTCAGCAATTCCCATAAGATTCTCTTTAACAGTTAAGTCACTAAAAATTGAGGCTTCTTGAGGTAAATAGCCTAATCCAATTTTAGATCGCATATGCATAGGAGCATGTGTAACTTCTTGTCCATTGATTAAAACTTTTCCCTGATCAGGAAATAAAAGCCCAGCAGCAAGATAAAAAGCAGTTGTTTTGCCAGCTCCATTTGGTCCCAGCAAACCAACAATCTCATTGTTTTTGATGGAAAAGTTTATGTTTGAAAGAATCTTCCTATCCCCAATAGTTTTTTCTACGTCTTGAAGGCTTAGACGCATGCTATTCCTCTGTACCTATTTGATATGTAATGAGATTTGAAGTCACTTTATTACCTTTGTTGTTAAGCTTGGCATTTCCAATCATTTCCATGGATTGATTAGGGTGAATAATAAAAAGATTTGCAGTCCCATTGACCATGTTTGAACTGATGGAAGCAGGCATTCCAGTAATTTCTAATTTCTCATCTTGATAGCTTAAAAGTGCTGCATTGCCGCTGATAACATATCTATCAAACTTAATTTCAATATTATCCTCGAAGCTCAACTGATTCATGGCCTCATTAATAGTTACTTTATCTGCTTGAATTGCAATATTTTTAAAGTTTATTTTTTTGTTTGCTTGAGCGGATGATGCAAAATTCAAGACAGCAATGATGAAAAAAATTTTATAGACACGATTCATTTCTTTGTTAAATAATCCCCGCTTCTAAAAGTTGATGCATGGTAATAACGCCAGCAGTATTTTTTTGATCGCTGCCTCCAATTACGACCAAGCTAAAAATCTTATTATTTTCCATTATCTCTGCAGCATCCATGGCGAGAGCATCACTTTGAATGCTTTTAAAGTTAGCTGTCATAACATCTTTAATTGGAGTGTTATCTAGATCAATCCCTTCATTTAAACATCTTCTTAAATCGCCATCAGTAAATATACCAACAACTTCTTTACCATTTGATATTAATGTGACTCCTAGCTTTTTTTCCGTAACCATCATCAAGGCTTCCTTGAGGGATATTGTTTCGAGAACCTTCGGTGCATTGCTGCCCATGATAGCGATGTCTTGAACTAAAGTAGTGAGTTTTTTTCCAAGCTGACCAGCGGGATGTGATCTAGCAAAATCATCTTTACCAAAACCTTTAGCCTCTAATAAAGCAATGGCCAAAGCATCACCAAATACAAGTGCAATTGTAGTAGATGAGGTTGGCGCTAAGTCTAAGGGACAGGCCTCTTCAGCAGCATTAATCACGATGCTAATTTTTCCTGCCTTTGAAATTGTTGATTGATTATTATTTGTAAGTGTAAAGATCTTTGAAGTAGAGCGCTTTAATGCTGGCAAAATATCAATTATTTCTTTCGTTTCGCCGGAGTTCGAAAGAATTAAAACAGCATCCTCTTTATCAATCATGCCTAAATCCCCATGAGCAGCTTCTGTAGGGTGAATAAAAAATGATGGTGTGCCTGTGCTAGAAAGGGTGGCAGAAATTTTTTGCGCTATGTGGCCAGATTTGCCAATCCCCATGAGAACCAGTTTTCCATTTGTATTGATAATTTCCATGCATAGATTTTCAAAATCAGATTCGATTTGATTAACCAAACTCAGCACAGCATTACCTTCAACTTCTATAACTTTCATTGCTGATTTAATAAAATTCTTATCTTCCATATTTAATTTTTAGTTTTTTACTAATGTTATAATACCTTCATGAATGTTACTTTAAAATCTCTTGCTTTGTTTGTTGGATTAATCTCATTTCAGAACAACTTATTTAGCGAACCTAATCCTCATGCATTTATTGATACGCAGGCTCAAGCGATGGTATCCGTTATCAGGGATAATCAACAACTCTTTGCTGATGACCCACAATTATTTAAAGATAAAATTAATATTATTTTTGAGCCGATGGTAGATTTTCGAAGAGTTGGCGCTAGCGTGATGGGCAAAAAATATTATCTATCAGCCACAAAAGCACAGAGACTAGACTTTATTGAAGCTTTCAAAACCTCACTTTTAGACACATATTCTTCAACTCTAGCTCAATGGGGCGACCAAACCATTGTTACCACTTTTCCAGATATTTCTGAATTTCAGAAAACTGAGGATGTTAATCAAAATTTAATTACATCAAGTAATATTTACCCGATCACATACAAAGTTAGAAAAGATAAAAATGAGAACTGGCTTATTATTAATATCATTGTTAATGGTGTAAACCTAGGCTTAACTTTCAGAAATCAGTTTCAAGCACTAGCAGCAGAGCACGATGGAGATATTGAAAAAATAATTAGGCATTGGACTTCTGATGCAAATTTAGATACTTAATTAACAATAACTTACCAACCAATGGATATTATGCAATTGCTAAAATCACAATTTCCTGATGCAGAAATTACTTTTGATGGAGAAGACTGTAACTCTAAAGTGTTGATTGTTAGCAAGCAATTTGAAGGATTGTCTACCTTAAATAGGCATAAATTAATTATGAGCTCTTTAAAAGAGCATTTTCAATCAGGTGAATTGCATGCTCTAAGTTTGGCAACCAAATCTCCTGAAGAGATCAACAAATAATGGAAAAATTAAAAATTATTGGAGGCAATAAACTCTCTGGAACTATTTCCTGCTCTGGGGCAAAAAATGCTGCTTTGCCTATGCTGGCCGCAACAATTCTTTGTGACAAGCCAATAACTTTTAAAAATCTCCCTTATTTGCAGGACATCACAACCATGTTTGAACTTTTGGGTTCTATGGGTGCAGATATTACCTTGAATGAAAGCATGGATTTCATAATCTCTACATCCAATTTGCATGACTTTGAAGCACGTTATGAGCTTGTGAAGACTATGCGGGCTTCTATATTAGTGCTTGGATCTTTGGTTGCTAGGCATGGGTTTGCTAGGATTGCTTTGCCAGGAGGATGCGCAATTGGGACAAGGCCAGTAGATTTTCATTTAGATGCCTTGGAAAAACTTGGAGCAAAAATTGAATTAAAAAATGGTTACATTGAAGCAAGCTCAAAAAAATTAGTTGGGTGTGAAATAAATTTTCCTGGTATTTCTGTTACCGGAACTGAAAATATAATGATGGCAGCCGTTCTGGCAAAAGGTCAAACGGTGCTTAGAAATGTTGCTAAAGAACCTGAAGTTGAAGATTTAGCAGATTTTTTAAATTCGATGGGCGCAAAGATATCTGGAGCAGGAACTGATGAAATTATTATTGAAGGTGTTGAAGATCTTCAAAGTTCTGTTTTTTCAATTCCAGCAGATAGAATTGAAGCTGGAACTTATTTAATTGCTGCTGCCGTGACTTTTGGGGATATAACTATTTCAGATATTCAGCCCTCTCGGATGAATAATATTCTTGATAAGCTCAAACTAAGCGGTGCCTCCATTAATGCAAGCGACAATGAAATACAGCTCATAATGGATAAGAAATCAATTTTACCCGTAGATATATCAACCGCTCCTTTTCCTGGATTTCCGACTGATATGCAAGCCCAGTTTACAGTTTTAAATGCGCTCTCAAATGGATCCTCAGTCGTGACAGAAAATGTCTTTGAGAACAGGTTTATGCATGTGCAGGAATTAAATAGAATGGGGTGCGATATTACGGTCAAAGGAAGCAATGCTTTAGTGAAGGGAGTTACTGCTCTCAATGGAGCTCCAGTCATGGCGACTGACCTTAGGGCATCTGCAAGCTTAATTTTAGCTGGATTATGTGCAGAAGGAGAGACTATTGTTGATCGAATCTATCATATTGATAGGGGATATGAGCGAATTGAAGAGAAGCTTTCATATCTTGGGGCTGATATTACAAGGCTTCCAAATTAGTTGTTCATAGCCTCTGTGGTTATTTGATAACTTGATATTTGTGCATCTTGCAGAATTTCAAATTTAATTTGGTCTCCAGGAAAGGAATTATTTAATGCCCCTGTTAAATTTTCCCAAGACGGCGGCTGGTCATTAATTGATATAATGATTGCCCCAGGGTTAATTTCTCCTAGTTTGAATAATGGACCATAATTTTTTAGCTCCAATATCTCCAATCCAAAAGTTAGCTTATTATTCAGAATAAATCGTTTCAATTTAACTCGAAAATCTCCAACCCATGATCTTTTTACAAAGCCGTATTGGATAATTTCTGAAGCCACTGATATAACCTTGTTTGCTGGTAGGGCAAAACCAATTCCAGCGTAAGAACCAGTTTTAGAAAAAATTTTAGTATTCATGCCAATTAAATTCCCTTTATGATTTATCAATGCTCCGCCAGAATTTCCAGGATTAATTGCAGCATCTGTTTGAATTAATTCAAGGTAGGGGTTTCCATAATCTCTACCAGTTGCGCTGATAATTCCACTAGTAAAAGTTTTTCCCAGGCCAAAAGCATTACCAATTGCAATAACCTGATCACCTATTTGGACGGATGCGCTATTAGACAAAGCAATGGGCCTTAAGATTTCTTTGGCGCTGATTTTGATTACTGCCAGATCAGACCTTTGATCATATCCTACAACAGTTGCTGTGTAGACTTGGCCATCATCAAGCTCTACCTCAACCACTTCTTTTCCGTTAATTACATGAAGATTTGTAATTATATAGCCATCATCTGAAATAATTATTCCAGATCCAATTACACCCTGGTTACTTCTTCCATTTCTTAATAGTTTATTAGTATTCTCTCTTGCAGTTATGTTTATAACAGATGGAGATGCTTTACTAATAGCACTAACATAACCATTGCTATTCGACATATCCGCAAAAAGATATGTCAGAATACCTACTAGAATCAAAAAGTTTATTCTTGAAAGTTTATTATTAAAAAATCTCATACACGCATTTAGTTAATATTATGAAGGATATAGAAATTGTACTTGAGAATTTGAATTCCCAAGGCATAAAACTGGATCCAGCTCAAACTTTATTTCTTAAGAAGTTTATTAATCTGGATGCATCCTTCAAAGCCCCATCATTTTTCTCTAAGGATCAGTCTATTGGTAATTTGTATTTGTGGGGTCCGGTTGGCAGAGGAAAAACCCTATTGCTTCAAGCGATCAGTGATTCTTATTTTCCTGATGCGGGAAGATTCCATTTTATTGAATTTATGCAACTTATTCACTCAAAATTATCTCAATTCTCCGGAACAAGAGATCCTTTGCTCAAGGTTGTTAAAACCCTAGCTAGAGATTTTAAACTTATATTTATTGATGAGTTTCAAATTGAGGATATTGCCGACGCTATGATAATAGGAACATTGATACAATCATTATCTGAAAACGGAGTGAGGTTAATGCTTTCTTCTAACGCAAAGCCTTTAGACTTATACAAGGATGGACTGCAAAGAAAGAAATTTTTAAAAACGATTGAGTTTATAGATAGAAATTTTGAAATTTTTCATCTTTTGGGAGCGGAAGATTATAGGTTGAAAGAAATTGCTCAATTTGATAGCTCTTCAATGGAAGGCAATCATAATTTTCTTGTTCAAGATTTTCTTGAAAAGACTTTTGAAAAAGATATCACTCACCAATCTAGCTTCTTGGTAAACGAGAGAGAATTCCAGTGTTTGGGGCGTTCTGAAAAGTTTTTATGGCTGTCTTTTGATAATTTCTTTTCACTGCCCTGCGGCAGCAAAGATTTTATAGAAATCGTTAAAAGATTTGAGTGGGTTTTTATTAACAATTTTCATGAATGCAACGATGACCATTTAGATAAAATTAGAAGATTTATCAGCTTTATTGATATTACTTATCAAGAAAAACAAAAGATAAAGTTTTTTTATGATCCTGATCTGATGCAAGGGTTGTATCAGGGTGAGCAGTTATTACCATTATGGACGAGAACTGCAAGCAGACTCCATCAAATAGCAACAAAAAAATATCTTCAAAATTTAGAGAAAAAGTAAACTAAATGCATTAAAATATTGATTAAATCGCGCTTAAACATTAACATTCGCATCTAATTTTTTCTTTAAACATAAAAACTAATGAAAACTCTTTCTCTCAGAAAAGAAGACGCACAACACGATTGGTATGTTGTTGATGCTTCGGACAAAATATTAGGACGTCTTGCTACAAAACTTGCTGATCGTATCAGAGGCAAAGATAAGCCAACATTCACGCCTCACACTGATGGGGGTGACTATGTTGTTGTTATAAATGCAGAAAAAATTAAAGTCACTGGAAAGAAATTTGATGATAAGAAGTACTACACTCATACACTTTATCCTGGTGGTTTAAAGACCAAAGTTTTTAAAGATATTATTGAAAACAAGCCTGAATATATTCTTGAAGAAGCTGTTAAAGGAATGTTGCCTAAGAATAAGCTTGGAAAACAGATGTTTAAAAAATTGAAAGTATATAAAGGGGACAATCATCCTCACGAATCACAAGAACCTCAAATTTGGGAACCAAAACTATGAGCGCAGCAATTCATTATGCAACCGGCAGACGAAAAACTTCTTCTGCTAGAGTCTATCTCTCCAAGGGTAAGGGTAAAATCCTTGTTAACGATAAAGAATTGTCTCACTACTTTGGAAGACAGGTTGCTCAGATGTTGGTTATGCAACCTCTAAAGCTAACTGAATTAGATGAACAGGTTGATATTAAGGCAATGGTTAAAGGTGGTGGAAGTTTTGGTCAAGCCGGAGCTATAAGACATGGTATTTCTAGAGCTTTATTGGAATTTGATGAATCACTAAGGCCTCAATTAAAGTCTGCTGGATTTCTTACCAGAGACGACAGAAAAGTAGAAAGAAAGAAACCTGGATTAAAGAAAGCAAGAAAAAGCTCTCAGTTCTCCAAACGTTAATTTCTATTCTATGGAAGAAAAAACTACCACGCGAAGAAAAGTTCTTATAGGTATGACTGCAGGAGTTGGTGCAGCTGGTGTTCCATTTGCAGCAGTTCCATTTATAGCATCATGGAATCCCAGTGCCAAAGCTAAAGCTTTCGGCGCTCCTGTTAAGGTAGACGTTTCGAAGATGCAAATTGGTCAAAAAATTCAAGTAGCATGGAGGAAGCAGCCTGTATTTGTTATTCGTCATAGCAAAGAAACGCTGGCAAATCTTCAAGAGGTCGAATCTAAGCTTGATGATCCCAAGTCATTAAATATTGATGAGCCCTACAGAGATATCAACCCAACCAGATCTACTTCTCAAGAATATACTGTAATAGCTGGCGTATGCACTCATCTTGGATGCTCTCCAAAATATTATCCTGAAATGGAATCACAGCCATGGGATGAATCCTGGGTTGGAGGCTTTTTTTGCCCTTGCCATGGATCAATGTTTGATATTGTTGGCAGGGTATTTAAGGGAGTTCCAGCACCAACCAATTTAAAGGTTCCGCCACATTACTTTGACGGAAATATATTAACAATAGGGGAAGAAAGAGGCACAGCATAATGACTCAAAAACCATCTGGAATATTCAATTGGCTAAATAGCCGACTCCCAATTGTAAATACATATGAGCGCCATCTCTCCAAACATCCTGTTCCAAAAAAAGTAAACTTTTGGTATATGTTTGGTGCTTTGGCATCAGTTGTTTTAATCGTGCAAATTGTTTCGGGTATTTGGTTAATGTTTGGCTATGAGAATACTGAAGAGGGCGCTTTTGCTTCTATAGAGTACATCATGCGAGATATTGAGTATGGATGGATTATTCGATATATGCACACCACGGGTGCTTCGATGTTTTTTGCAGTCGTATACTTACATATGTTTCGAGGGTTAATGTATGGCTCATATCACAAGCCTAGAGAGTTAGTTTGGATTTTCGGAATGACTATATATTTTGTCATGATGGCAGAAGGGTTTCTGGGATATGTACTGCCGTATGGACAAATGTCTTATTGGGGGGCTCAGGTAATAATTTCTTTATTTGGTGCAATTCCATATATAGGAGAGTCATTAGAGTTGTGGGTAAGAGGTGATTATTATATTTCTGGGGCTACAATTTCCAGATTTTTTGCATTACATGTAGTTGCATTACCATTGATATTAATCGCTTTAGTTTTCATGCATTTAGTTGCGCTTCATGAAGTGGGAGCAGGAAACCCAGAAGGCGTTGATATTGAAAAACACCTTGATGAAGATGGAGTTCCGCTGGATAGCGTCCCGTTTTTTCCATATAAAGTTTTGAATGCCCTTGTTGCAATTGGTATTTTTGGGGTAGTTTTCTCCATCATCATGTTCTTTTTCCCTGAAGGTGGCGGATACATGCTAGAGCTAGCAAATTTTGAGGAAGCAAATCCTTTAAGCACCCCAGAACATATTGCGCCAGTATGGTATTACTCTCCATACTATGCCATGTTACGAGCTGTCCCTGACAAGCTTGGAGGCTTGGTTGTTATGGGTGCAGCAATTGCAATACTTTTTGTTGTTCCATGGCTTGATAGAAGCAAGGCAGCCTCAATAAGATACAAAGGAAATTTAAGTAAGATTGCCATGACTCTGTTTATTTTAAGCTGGTTAATGTTAGCTTGGCTGGGAACAGTTCCAGTCACTGAGCTTAGAAAAACTCTTAGCATCATTGGAACAGTAATTTACTTTGCATTCTTTCTCTTAATGCCAATTTACACTTCAATTGAAAAATCAAAACCAGTACCAGAAAGACTATGAAGAAATTTATTTTAATAACTTTCTTTCTGTTTAGCTCTGCTGCTATTTTTGCTGCAGATGGGGCTCCTTGCGGTGATTATGGAGAGTGTGAAAGCTTTAAACCTCAATTGAATAAAACTGAATCTCTTCAGCTTGGTGCTGTGACCTTCATAAATCATTGCTATGGTTGTCATTCATTGGAATATTCTCGGTGGGGCAGGATTGCAAAAGATTTAGATATTCCCGAAGAAATTTTTATTGATAATTTAGTTTTTGGTCAAGATGTAAAGCTTGGTGACAGGATGACAGGATCAATGAAATCCGCCGATGCTGAATCTTGGTTTGGTATTGCTCCCCCTGACTTAACATTGGTTACCAGGTTGCATGGATCTGATTGGGTCTATACGTATCTCAAAACTTTCTATGAGGACTCCTCAAAGCCTTATGGAGTTAATAATATGGTCTATCCTGGTGCTGCTATGCCTAATGTATTGGCTTCAATGCAAGGCCAACAGATATTGTCATGCAAAGACCTACCAATGATTGCAAGTAATGGTGGCATTCGAAGAGATGAACAGGGCAATGATATTACAGAAGAGAAATGTGGCTATTTAAAAACAGTTTCTGGGTCTGGTTCCATGTCAGAGAAAGAGTTTGATGAAGTTATATACAATCTTGTAAACTTTATGACTTATGTAGGTGAGCCAAGCAGAGCTGATAGAGAAAGAATAGGGTGGTATGTAATCTTATTTTTTATAATCTTTACTGCTTTTTCATATCTTCTTTTTAGAGAATATCAAAAAGACTATCACTAGAATTTAACAAATAAACAAAGAGGAAGTATGATTTTATATTCTGACAAAGATGACCATTACAGCCACAGAGTAAGAATTGTTCTTGCTGAAAAAGATATCGCCTGTGAGATTAGAGAGACTTCAAACGAGGAGGCTCCTGAAGAAGTCCTTGCATTAAACCCATACCATACACTCCCTATTTTAGCTGATAGAGACCTTGGTCTTTACGATGCCAGTGTAATGCTTGAGTATCTTGATGAGCGCTTTCCTCACCCGCCACTTCTTCCAGTTTACCCAGTTTCAAGAGCAAATAGTAGGACTCTGATGTTACGAATAGATAAAGAATGGTGCCCTTTAATCGATTCCTTGATAGCCAAAGACCTTTCTGAGAAAGAGCTTTTGATTATTCGAGAAGAGCTGCTTAATGAAATAAGTACAGTTGCCCCTACCTTCAAAGAATTCGCTTTTTTTATGAGCGAGGATTTCTCTTTAATTGATTGTTACTTAGCTCCAATTTTATGGAGACTACCTTCATTAGGAATAAATTTGCCACTTAATCGGCATTTAAAACCATTGTTAGACTATCAAACTAAAATTTTTGCTAGACCAAGTTTTCAAGACAGCTTATCTTTACTGGAAAGAGATTTAAGAGCTTAGGTAGAAAGAAGTTTCGCTTTCATTTTGGAGATAGGCATTTCTCTTTGCGTGCATTTTCCAGCATTGAAAAATAACTGACCAGTCATCCCATTTATGGATGCTGATTGAACACCAGCCTGTCTTAAGACCTCTGTTAGCAACCAATCTCTTAATATCGAACGTTCTAAAAAATTCTCAAGAGAGCTCATGCTTTTATCTTGAATTAAACCTATCGCAGTTTTTGATAGCTGTATCAAAGAGTCTTCATAGTCAAGGAGTTGAAGCGGGCTATTTAAATCTTCTAAAGAAGAAATAAAATTTAGATAAATAAATTTATTTTCGCCGTGATACCTTAATGATGGAACTATTGCTTTGTATGACTCTGGATTAACCATAAGAATAATATGCGTAAAATCAGACCTTGATCTAGGCGAGAACTTTAAATTTTGATTAGGGTTAAGGCTCGATATTTTTTTAAACCTATTATTGCTCTCATCTACCCCCAATATTTCTGATGCAAATTCCTGAAAATCAAATGAATTTAATTCAATAACTTTTTTATCAACAATACTAGATTCAAACATCTTCAAAAGAAATTTGTATTGAGGTGAATATATAATTATTGTAGATTCAGGATCTTGAATAACATTAAAAATAGATTTTAATGAGTCTTCATAGATACTAGAACAAAATCCATTTATTTTAGATGACAACAAGTTTGCTGGAAGGTTTCGTTTGCCTTGATTGACCCATGAAATTTTAATGGGAAGGTTAAGATGAAAACTTAAATCTATTATTTCTTTGGAGTATTGCTGCTCTGAATTGAGTTGAATGCTGTAAGAAGATCTAGAGAGAACCCTCTCATAATTTCTTTTTAATAATTTTGCATTATTAAGTTTTTTTTGGTCAAAGTCTCCTTCCTGAATTGCTTCTTGAATTAAATTAAGATCATTGATAAAAAAACTTTGGTACTCTTTAAGACTCTCAAAAGTATTATTGATATTAGAATTTTTAGGCTGGTTAGAATTGCTTGCTAAATTTCTAGATGTTGATGAGCAAGATGCTAAGATAACTAACGTTACAAAATATTTGACGAATTTATTTTTTTTAAAACCCATTAAGTTCATTTCATGCTTTATCTAATTTGCACCCCAATTGGTAATTTAAATGATTTATCTTTGAGGTCAATTAATACTTTAAATGAAGTTGATCGTATTTATGCTGAAGATACTCGAGTGGCAAGCAAATTACTGCAAAATTTTAAAATAGCAAAAAAATCAATCGCCTTTCACGAGCACAATGAAGAGCTGTTAATTTTTGAAATAATTGAATTTATTGCGAGCGGAGGGAATGTAGCAATAATCTCTGATGCAGGCGCTCCTTTGATATCAGATCCAGGATATCCTTTAATTCAACAATGCATCAGTAAAAATATCCCTTTTACTGCTTTGCCCGGTCCTTCATCCGTTATTAATGCTTTGATGCTAGCAGGACTGCCTTCTGATAAATTTACATTTTGTGGTTTTCTACCAAAGCAACGCGAAGCAAGAAAGAAGGTTGCAATCCAACTCAAAGCTTCTGGAGTAACAAATATATTTTTTGAGTCAGCAAAGAGAATTGCAAAAACAATTGAGATATTTTTAGAGATTCTTGATCATTCAACGCAGATTTCTATTTGCAGAGAAATGACCAAGGAGTATGAATCAATTTATAGAGGCACTTTAGAGGAAGTACATGCACTACTTCAGACTGATCAAATCAAACTATTAGGAGAATTTGTTTTGCTTGTTTACTCTGAATCAACTCATCATGATTTTCAGTTAGATGAAAATTTTTGTAGATTATTCTTGGAGTATCTCTCTCCATCAGATGCATCAAAGCTTATTGCAAAAATCACTAATAATTCAAAAAAAGATGTCTACAATTTTCTTGTTGAGGTTTCTAAATAACCAGAAAAGGTATTAGAATGCTTCAGAGTTGATCGGATGGCTGCTAGTGTTTCACTAGAGGAAAGTCCGGACTTCATAGAGTAAAGTGCCAGGTAACTCCTGGGAGGCGTGAGCCTACGGCAAGTGCAGCAGAAAGTATACCGCCAAGAAATTGGTAAGGGTGAAATGGCAGGGTAAGAGCCTACCGCGCATTTGGTAACAAATGCGGCAATGTAAACCCCACTTAGAAGCAAAACCAAATAGGAATCCGCTGAGGCTACTCGCCAAGGATTCGGGTAGGTTGCTCGAGTAATATGGCGACATATTGCCTAGATAGATAGCCATCTAAGACAGAATCCGGCTTATAGATCAACTCGCACCTCTTTTTTTAAAAAAAGTGTGTAAAAGTGTGTTAAATGTAGTATAAAGTGTGTAACTATAAATTATTTACACAATATGTTTGGTTTTACAACGATTTCAATTGATGCAAAGGGGCGATTAGCAATCCCAGCAAAATATCGAGATCATCTTCTTTCTCAGAAAGAGGAAAGCATAGTTGTAACTAGAGATCCTCAATACCCAGCATTAAAAATCTACCCAGGTTCTGTTTGGAATCAAATCTCAACTGAATTACAGTCACTTCAGGGTCTTGATCCGATAGTTAGAAATTTACAATGGACGATTCTTGGTAATGCCAGCGTAAGTGCATTTGATCCATCTGGAAGAATGCTTATTCTTTTGCCTGCTGAGCTCAGAGAATATGCTGAAATTCATAAAACCGAAAAAGTTGCATTTATCGGCATGGGGAATAAGTTTGAAATTTGGAATGATCAGAATTGGGAGATGAGACAGACTGGGGGAGCTCTTGCAACAGAGATCCTGGAAGTTGTCTTGCCAGAAAGTTTAAAAACAATGTCTTTTTAAAGTAAAGGGGAAAAAAATGAATTGGGAAATAATTGATGAAAATGCAGGCCTAGCTAAAATTAAAGTAATTGGAGTTGGTGGAGCTGGCGGAAATGCAGTAATTCATATGATTAATCATGAGATTCAAGGCGCTGATTTTATTTGCGCTAATACAGACTCTCAAGCGTTAGAAAGAGCCAAGGGCTCAACAATTTTAAAACTTGGAGATAATGTAACAAGAGGTTTGGGGGCCGGCGCTAATCCAGAGGTGGGAAGAGCTGCAGCTGAAAGAGACAGAACAGCCATAGAGGAATTATTAACTGGCGCAGATATGATTTTTATAACCGCAGGAATGGGTGGAGGCACAGGAACTGGCGCAGCACCGGTCATTGCAGAAATAGCAAAAGAGCTTGGTGCATTAACTGTAGCAGTTGTAACAAAACCTTTTGATTTTGAAGGTCCTAAAAGGAAAGCAGCAGCAGAAAAAGGCATAGCTGAGTTAGTTGAAGAAGTAGACAGCTTGATCACCATTCCTAATCAAAAATTAATGGATATTTTAGGCCGAAGGACTCCCATGGAAGAAGCTTTTGCCAAGGCAGATGATATCTTGAAAGGAGCCGTGCAAGGGATTTCAGATATTATTATGAAACCTGGATATATTAATGTTGATTTTGCTGACGTAAAAACCGTGATGTCTGAGCAAGGGATTGCAATGATGGGCACAGGACAGTCCAGCATTGAAGAAAGGGGTATTGATGCTGCTAATCAAGCGGTAAGCTCAGAATTGCTAGAAGACGTAGAGTTAAAAGATGCGCGAGGAATATTAGTGAATATTACTGCTAAATCTCCAACCATGGCAGATTTTGATGAGGTAGATTCTGTTATTAGAGAATTTACAGCTGAGGATGCAACAATTATTTATGGAACTGTGATGGAAGATTCCATGGATGAAGATGAGCTTTTGGTCACAGTTGTGGCCACGGGAGTAAATCAAAAAACTGCTACTTTAGCAGTTGATAACACAAGAAGAGCAACGGTCCAGCTTAATCCAGTTGGATTAAATGATAACCAAGCTATTTCGCCAGTCGAGTCAGGTGGCACATCGTCTGCAGAGGATATAGATTTCCTTGATGTGCCAACCTTCATGAGAAAGCAAGTAGACTAAGTTTATGCTTCACGTTCCAGTTCTGCTGGAAGAATCAATAGACTTCTTGCTGAATGATTTATCAGGCATCTATTTAGACCTTACATTTGGGCGAGGAAGCCATTCCCAGGCAATTTTAAATAAGCTTTCTCCGACAGGATCACTTCATGCGGTTGATAGAGATCTAGAGGCAGTGTCATATGGTAAGGATCATATTACTGATTCTCGATTTAAGATCTCCCATGCAAACTACTCAGAAATTGATGTGTTATTTGCAGATCAACAATTTGATGGGATTTTATTAGACTTAGGTACGTGCTCCACACATCTTGATAACCCTGAAAGAGGTTTTAGTTTTCAAGGTAACGGACCGCTTGATATGAGAATGGATACTTCTCAAGGGTTTAGTGCCTCAGAATGGATTAATAGCGCTGCAGAAGAGGAGATAAGTAGTGTTTTATATAAGTATGGAGATGAAAAAGCATCAAGGAAAATTGCTAAAGCAATAGTTAGATTTAGGGAAAGTGATAGGTTGGAATCAACACAGCAGCTTGTTCAAGTCATTGAGACAGTTTTAAAAAGAGTGGGTAGAACTCACCCAGCAACAAAAACATTTCAGGCTATTAGAATTCATGTAAATAATGAGCTTAACCATTTAGAAATGGCTCTTTCAAAGATAAGTAATATTCTAAAAATAAATGGAATGATTGTTATTATTTCATTTCAATCGCTAGAGGATAGAATCGTTAAAAATTTTTTTAAACCAGAAATTTATTCATTGCCAAAAGACATTCCATTGAACAATACGATCGAAGAGAAATTTAAATGTTTGAAGAAAAAAGTTAAGCCCTCTGCCGAGGAAGTTGCAAGAAATCCAAGGTCAAGAAGTGCAGTAATGAGGGTATTTACGAAATTATGATTAGTAATTCTCAGCTTTATTTTTTATGTATCAATATTTTTTTTCTACTAATTTTATGTCTCGAAACAGTTAAAACAAGGTGGGAGTTTGGTCAAGAATATGAAAATCAAGCATATCTTCAGGTTGCTAAAAATAAACTTACAGAAATTAATTTTCATCTTCAAACAGAATATTATCATCTAAACTCACCAGCTAAAATTGAACGTCATGCAAAAGAGAAGCTAAAAATGATAGAAATTACTCAAGCTATTAGCATCAGGTATGAAAAATAATCTTGGCTTAAGTTGGCGTGCCTACTTAACTTATCTTTTTCTCTTAATTGGATTCTTTGCGCTCATTATTAGAATTTTTGCAATTCAATATATTGATGGTGAATTCTTAGCCTCAAAAGGCAAAAAAATGCTTGAGACTTCTAGGATAGTTCCAGCCTTAAGGGGATCTATTTTTGATAGGAATAATTTTCCATTAGCAGTTTCTATAAATCAGTACGATCTTTACGCTTTGAAAAATCTTACTGAAGATGATTTTAATAAATTAAAAAATATCATTATTTTAAATAGAGATTATTTAGATATTAAACAAGAAAATAAAAAATTATTAATTTTTTCAAATCTTGATTTTTCTCAGTTCGAAAAGATTAACCAGCTCAGATTATCTGGAATTGAAATAGAAACCTTTCAAAAAAGATATTACCCTTTGAGCGAGCAAGTGGCTCCTCTTGTTGGTTTTGCGGGAATGGATGGAGTGGGTTTAGAGGGTCTTGAAAATATCCTAGACTCTGAATTGTCAGGTTTTGCAGGCAAAGAAACAATTTTTAAAAATGCTAGTCGAAGACCAATTTCAACTGAAGAGGCCGTGCAAGGAAAGGACATAACTTTAACTATAGACAGTAGAATTCAATTTTATACTTATAAACACTTATCAAGATTTGTTGAAGCCAATAATGCGAAAGGTGGAAGCGCAATCATTCTTGATAACTTATCTGGAGAAATTTTAGCAATTGCTAGCTACCCTTCATATAACCCAAATAGTCCACAAAGATCCATCAAAAGGAATAGGGCTTTGGTTGATGCATTTGAGCCAGGGTCAATCATCAAACCATTGGTATTGGCAAAAGGTATTGACCTCGGGGTGGTAACTAATAATGAGATTATAGATACCAGCCCAGGATTTATTAATCTAAATGGAAGAAAATTTTCTGATCCTAAAAATTATAAAAACTTAACTCTAAAAGAAATTATTGCAAAATCAAGTCAAGTTGGAGCATCTAAACTTGCTCTTCTTGTTGGCATAGAGGGATTAATTGCAGGTTACAAGGGGTTTGGCTTATCAAAGCCTCCAAATTTATTTTTTCCTAATATTGCTTATGGAGTTATAAACTCAAGAAAAGATATTTCAGATTCTGAAATTGCAAGCTTAGGCTTTGGGTATAGCATGACCGCATCATCTTTGCAGCTAGCTCAAGCATATTCAGTATTTGCAAATGATGGATACCTTAAAGATTTTAAGATTTTTATAGATGATGCTGAGATTTATAAACAAAGAGTAATTTCTCAGACCGCTGCAAGAGATGTTCTTGATTCCCTTCAGCTAGTAGTCACGGAAGGAACAGGCAAGCTGGCAAAATTATCTCATTATCAAGTAGCTGGAAAAACTGGCACATCCCACAAATCAAGCTCAAAAGGTGGTTATGATCAAAGTAAATACATAGCTTCGTTTGCTGGCATTGCTCCACTAAAGTCAAAGCGGTTGACTATTTTTGTAAGCGTTGAAGAGCCGGGTTTAAATAATTACTCTGGAGGCAGTGTTGCTGCCCCGCTATTTGCTGCTATTTCAAAAGATGTCTTGAATTACTTAGATGAATAAACTTTCAATAATTAAATCTTTGTTTAAAACAAATGTATTTGATGGCTGTGAAATATCCTCAATTACAGACGACTCTAGGGACGCTCAGAATGGTTCATTGTTTATTGCAAGAGGAGGGGTAGGTTCGCATGGCATAAATTTTGTGAAAGAAGCAATTGAGAATGGAGCATCTTGCATCATCAGTGATCAAGATCAAAAAGAAGACTTCAATATCCCATTTCTTTATGAAAGAGATCTAGAGAAAATGCTTATTGACGTTTTAGTAGAGTTCTATGGGCTTCAATTAGAGAATTTACTATTTCACGGCATAACTGGCACTAACGGCAAAACCACAACAGCTTTTATGGCGCATAAAATCATGAGAAGCCTCTCCAGACCAGCAGTCTACATTGGAACCATTGGTGCAATTATTAATGATGAAATTTTTTCAACAAAAGGAAATACGACTCCGGGTATATTTGAACTTTTTGCAATTTTAAGCAACATTAATACCAATCAGCATACATATGTTTTTCTTGAAATCTCTTCACATGCATTAGCTCAAAAAAGATTAAATAATCTTTGTATGGTGCAGAGTATTATCTTAAACATTCAATCTGATCACCTTGATTATCACCACACAAATCAAAATTATTTTTCAACAAAATTATCTATCCTGGATATGGATAATAAAAATCCACCAATTATCTTTATTGATAAGATTCACCCTCAACATTCTGAGAGCATCTCTTTGCAAGCAAAACAAATGTCCATGGCAAATTTTTTAAGTTGCCAAGATCCTTTAGCTCCATTTAGTTTTGAAATGAAATTTAATGCTCAAGGAACATCATTTATAAATTTAAATTTTCTTACATTAAAAGCATCGCTGAAAGCATCTTCATTCCCTATATTTAATCTAGAGAATTTTATTTCTGCCATTGCTTTAATTGCAGAGCATCTTACAAAAGAGGATTTAAAAATTATTGAGAATTTTCCGATTGAGCTTCCGAAGGGTAGAGGCGAGCTTTTAGAGCTTAAAAAAGGAAATGTTTTGATTGATTTTGCACATGATGTTCAGTCCATGAAAAATATTTTATCTGCATTAAAAGACTCGTATGCAGAAATTATTTTAGTTTTTGGTTGTGGAGGGGACAGGGATAAATCCAAAAGACCGAAGATGATGAAAGTAGCATTAGAGTTTGCGGACGAGATATTTTTTACTTCAGATAATAATCGTAACGAATTATTTAGTTCAATTGTCAGCGATGCCACGGACAGTAAAATTGTAAGTAACATAAAGGTTGTTGAGGATAGGGGTCAAGCAATACAAATAGCATTTCAAAGCTTAAATAAAAACAATATCTTGGTAATATTAGGCAAGGGTCATGAGATGTTTATGGAAGTTTCTGAAAAAAAATTACCATTTAATGATAGAAATTGGGTATTAAAAATATCAAATAATGAAATTAATTAAAAATACAAAAGACTTAGCTAAATTTTTACAATTAGATTGTAAGACTGATTTACCTATTAAAGATTTTCAGATTGATTCTAGAAAAGTAACCAAAAATTCAGTTTTTTTTGGCCTTAATGGTTCTAATGTAGATGGAAGCATTTATGCTGAGGATGCAATTAAAAATGGAGCCTCACTTGCAATTGTCAGCTTCTCAAAAACTCCCCTGCCAAAAGACCAGTCTCATAATATAGTTAGAGTCCCAAGCCCAGAGAAGTCTTTAATACAGGCTGCAAAAATTGCAATGCAAGCTTATCAAGGTTGCGTGATTGGCATCACCGGGAGTAACGGAAAAACAACTACTAAAAATATTCTAAATCACAGTATTAAAAATAGTTTTGCAACTTTCCAAAACTATAATAATGAAATTGGACTGCCACTTTGCGCCCTTTCTCTTGATACCAAAAGTAAAATTGCAATTTTTGAGATGGGTGCAGCAAAATCAGGAGATATAAAATTACTTTCAGGGGTTGCGAAACCTCATATTGGAATCATTACTCACATTGGCCATTCACACCTAGAGGGCCTTAACTCTCTGAAAGGAGTGTTAGATGTTAAATCTGAATTAATAAGCAATATACAAAAGCATGGAGTAGGAATAGTCCCAGAATGTACCCACACATCTCATTGGAAAAGTATGAGAAATGACATTACTTTTTATACTTTTGGTAAAACCTCTTCAGCCTCTTTTTTTCCAACTCAAATTAAAATGAGCTCCAAGGGCTTATCTTTTTTTATTGAATCTATACATCTTCAAAAAAAGGTAAAAATTACAACTAAGTTGATTGGAATACACAATATTTTAAATATCCTTGCATCATTTGCTGCAATTCACGCATCAAAATGTAGCGTTCAAGATTTTTGCCTAGCATTAAAAAATATTCAAAATGGATCTCAGAGAATGAACATTCAACCATGGATTAATCAATCAAGCTTGATTAATGATTCTTACAATGCAAATCCTGATTCAATGAAAGCTGCAATAGATTTTCTTTGCCAGCTTCAAGGCAGAAAAGTTGCAGTCTTAGGAGACATGAGGGAGTTAGGTAGGTTTAGAAAAAAACTGCACATTGAATTAGGAGAGTATGCCAAAATACATGGAATAGATTTATTGATTGGATATGGTGACTTGATGAGGCACGCAGTGAATCGATTTGGTAAAAAAGGATTTTTTTTTAAAAATAAATGCGATCTGGTGAATTTCTTAGGTCATCATCTTGAGAAAAAAGATAATATTTTATTAAAGGGCTCTAGATCAATGCGAATGGAAGAAATCTTAACTTTATGGAAGAAGGATGATTGAATTAATTGGAACCTGGTTACTGTCTTATGACTCTGGCTTTGATGTCCTTAGATATTTAACAGTTAGAACAATTGGCGGCACTCTAACTGCATTGCTTCTATCAATATTTCTTGGCCCAATTTTAATAAGATTTTTAGCAAAAATTCAATTTTCTCAATCTATTAGGGGAGATGGCCCTAAATCGCACCAAGCTAAATCTGGAACGCCCACTATGGGAGGCCTGATAATTATTTTTTCTTTAGTTATTTCTACCTTATTGTGGTCAGACTTTCAAAACCCCTATATATGGATTTTGCTATTTATTACCCTTTCTTTTGGATCAATTGGCATGTTGGATGATTGGCTGAAAATAAAAGAGAAGAATTCAAAAGGTCTTGGCGGAAGATATAAACTTATTTTGCAGTTTATTTTTTCCTTATTAGCTATGTTAATAATGCTAAATGTTTCACCAGATGGAAAAGAGCAAATTTTTATTTTTCCATTTAATAAAGAATCTATTTTTACAATTTCGCCAATACTTTTTCTTTGTATTAGTATTTTTGTGATCATGGGTTCCTCTAATGCGGTGAATTTAACTGATGGGTTAGATGGCCTTGCTATACTGCCAACAGTATTAATTGCAGGAGGCCTAGGGCTCATTGCATACGCATCAGGAAATCAAATCATTTCCAATTATTTATTTATACCGTTTAACTCGTTGAGTGGTGAACTAATAGTCTTCTGTGGCGCATTAATTGGAGCTGGAATTGGTTTTCTTTGGTATAACACATACCCTGCTCAAATTTTTATGGGTGATTTGGGCTCGTTAACACTAGGAGGAATTCTTGGTACTCTAGCTGTTTTGGTTAGACATGAAATAGTGTTTGCAATCATGGCTGGGGTTTTTGTGATGGAGACCCTGAGTGTCATAATTCAAGTAGGTTCATTCAAATTGAGGGGAAAAAGAGTATTTCTTATGGCTCCCATTCATCATCATTTTGAGCTCAAAGGTTGGGCAGAACCAAAGGTTATAGTTCGTTTTTGGATTATTACCTTCGTGCTTGTGTTATTTGCTTTGGCGACCCTTAAACTAAGATAAAGCATCTATGAAATCGCTTATTTTTGGCTATGGAATTACTGGCCAATCCTTCGACAGGTATTTAACAAAGCAAGGTATTAACTTTGATATATATGATAAGAAAGATATTAATCAGCCAAATGCTTATTCAACCCTTCCAAATAAGAAAAAATTAAAATCTTACCAAACAATTTATTTAAGCCCTGGAATTAATTTAGAAGAAAATTATTCTAATAGCACTTTTGAAGACTTAAATTTTATTACTGATATGGATATTTTTTTTCAAGAAGATCAATCTTGTAAAATTGGCATTACTGGCACAAATGGTAAAAGCACTTGCTGCTTTCATTTAAACCAAATTCTTGAAGAATCACAGCTTGTTGGAAATATTGGAAATCCAGTTCTGGATCAAATAAATTCTGGAAAAAAATACTCTATTATTGAGCTTTCAAGCTTTCAGCTAGAAAAGGTAAAAGAAATAAATTTAGATTTTGGGATCTTGATAAATATTGCACCTGACCATCTTGATTACCACAAAACTTTTCAAAAATACTCCGATGCAAAAAATAGAATTAGAAGTGCAAATGTAGCTTCTACAGAATCAGATCCTAGAAGTCTTTACAGGCTTATTACAGGAAAAGAATTTATTAATGACCACACTTTTGAAAATCTTCCACATCGACTCGAAGATGTTACGACGATAGGTAGTTTCATGGCTATCAATGACTCAAAAGCAACAAATTTAAGCTCTATGAAATACGCTATTGATAAAATGGACCAGCCTTTTTGTCTAATTTTATGCGGAGCCCCATCCAAGGAGCAATATGAAGCTCAGGAAATATTTGGACCAAAAAAAATCTTTATCTTTGGTGCCCATGCAAATGAGATTAATGAAAGAATATTTCATAAAAATAAAGCACTCTTATTAAATCAAAGCCTAAAACAAGCATTAATAAGTATTATTAAAGATGAAAATTTCCGTTCTTGGCCATGCATCCTTTTTGCCCCAGGCCACCCTAGTGGAAAAGATTATAAGAATTTTGAAGAGCGCGGAGATGACTTTAAAAACATAATTCAAAATCTGTGTTCAAATTGAGTCTTCTATGATCAATCGAGATAACGCACTAATTATTTTTCCATTTATTTGCCTTTTATTTATTGGAGTAGTGATGGTGTCCTCTGCCAGCGTTTATGTTTCAGAAGATATATACAGCTCACCGTTCCATTTTGCTTCAAGACAAATCATTTTTTTAATTATTGGGATTTTTGCATTAATTATTGCAATTAGCCTTCCATCAAATTTATTTCTGACTTTGGATTGGTTGATCTTATTGGGGTCGTTTGTTTTGCTTTTAGCACTTTTTTTTCCTGGCATAGGCACAGAAGTGAATGGAAGTTTAAGGTGGATTAGAGTTGGACCGATAAATATACAACCCTCAGAGGTAAGCAAACTTGCTTTATTAATTTATATTTCTGGATATTGCGTAAGAAGATTGGGTGAGATTAATACTACCTTAGGGTTTTTTAGGCCCTTGTTCGTGCTTGCTCTTTTTGCATTGCTTATTATGTCTCAGCCGGATTTAGGCTCTACGCTGGTGGTTGGAGCTCTCGTAATGGCGGTTTTATTTTTTGCAGGCATATCATTTTTACAATTTTCACTTTTAATCTCTTTGATGGGGGGATTGGCTGCTATTGCGATTTACCTTACCCCTTTCAGATACGCTAGGTTTATTTCATTTACTGAGCCTTTTGAGCATTTCTATGGACCAGGATGGCAGCTATCTAATGCTTTATTGGGCATTGGAAGAGGCGAGTGGTTTGGCTTAGGTCTTGGCAATGGAATGCAAAAAAATCTTTACTTACCTGAGCCACATACAGATTTTATATTTGCAGTAATTGTTGAGGAATTTGGGCTGATTGGGGGTCTTATTATAATATTCTTATTTGCTCTGTTGGTCTTTGGTATGATCAAAACTTCCATTAGCGCATTAGAGAGAGGCAGGCTATTTCAAGGGTTTGTTGCATTCGGGGCTGGCATTTTAATAGCAGTTCAAGCAGTATTCAATATAGGCGTTAATCTTGGAATGTTACCCACAAAGGGTTTGACTCTTCCATTTATTAGTTACGGGGGTACCAGTTTAATTTTATTTATGTTTTTAATTGGCATGATTCTGAGAATTAACTTTGAAAATAAACTGACAAACTGATGAAATTTTTAGTCTCTGCAGCAGGAACTGGTGGTCATGTTTTTCCTGCAATGAAGTTTTGCCAAGAATGCATCTCGGAAAATCATGAAGTAATTTGGTTGGGAACAAAAACTGGTATAGAAAATAGCGTGGTTCCAAAAAATAATATTGAACTGTTAACAATTCCCATGAGCGGGTTTAGAGGGAAGAGCTTATTAATTAAAATTAAATCATTATTTGGGTTATTAGCATCAATTTTAAAAAGCATTTACTTCATTTTGAAATACAAGGTTAATTTTGTTATATGTTTTGGAGGTTATGTCTCTCTGCCTGTTGGCCTAGCAGCATGGATATGTAGAAAACCACTTTTTTTGCATGAGCAAAATACAGTCATTGGAACATCTAATAAAATTCTACAACGTTTTGCTAGAAATATTTTTTTAGGGTTCCCATTAAATTCCATTAACGAAAAAAATATGATTTTAGTCGGGAATCCAATCGAAAAATTTACAAAAAGAGAGCCTTCTTTTGAGGGCCTGCGGCCATTAAGAATATATGTTACTGGCGGCAGCCAAGGCTCTGAATACTTAAACTTAAATATTCCAGAAGCAATTAATTCTTTAAATCGCCCAATTGAGGTGAGACATCAAGTTGGATTAGGTAAGTCTAAAGGGGTCAAGGAACTATACTCTGATCAAATCTCTGTTGAGATTGTTGAATTTTATGATTCGCCTCAGGATTCAGTTATTTGGTCTGATTTTCTTATCTCAAGAGCAGGGGCATTGTCTCTCTCAGAGGCGGTCAGTTTAAAAAGGGGTGCTTTGATTATTCCCCTGCCATCTGCTATAGATAATCATCAGTTATTAAATGCTCTTAATATTTCACAACAAAAAATGGGGCTAGTTCATCAGGAATCTGAATCAGTCGAATTACTAGCCCAAAAATTACAAATGATCGTTGAGAAGAACCTTTATAAGGAATGGGCTATCACAGATTGTGATATTGATCATTTTCAAGCTTCAAGAACAATGTTAAGTTCCATTCTAAAACCTAAGTAATTAAAAATGGCTTCACTAGGATTTCAAAAATTTAGAAAAATTCACATGATTGGTGTTGGCGGATCTGGAATGATCGGAGTAGCTACTATTCTTCAAAAACGTGGCTTTAAGGTTACAGGTTCAGATCTTGCCACGACAGATGAACTCAAGGCATTAAAAAAACTAGGCGCCAAAGTTCAAGTTGGTCATGAGCCAAAGTACATAAAAAATGCTGACTTAGTTGTTGCCTCTTCCGCTATTTCAAAAAATAATCCTGAGCTTATGTATGCCAGAAAATCACACTTAACAATAATTCCAAGGGCTGAGATGCTAGGCACACTAATGAAGCCCTATAGAAGCATTGCTGTTGCTGGAAGCCATGGGAAGACGTCAACAACCAGCATAATTGCTAGCATTTTTAATGCTGCAGGCTTGAGTCCTACTTATGTTATTGGAGGCCAGGTTTTAAGTGTTGGAAGGAGCTCTAACCTTGGTGATGGTAATTATATTATTGTTGAAGCTGATGAAAGTGATGGCTCTTTTCTTCATCTTCAACCAGATGTAGCTGTGATAACAAATGTAGATAATGATCATTTAAGTTTTTATGAATCTAGCCAAGAAAAACTCAATCAATCATTTATTAATTTTGCAGAAAACTTACCATTTTATGGGCATATTTTTCTAAACTTCGATGATTTGAATATTCGTAAAATTGCTAAAGACATTCATAGAAAGCAGATCACTTTTGGGTTTACATCAAAAAATAGATTTCAAATTCTTGATGTTAAGTTAATTGATGGTAACCAGAAATTTAAGTTAAAAGATCATTTGCTTAAAAAACACTACAAATTTTCTACAAACTTAAGTGGAAAACATAACCTTTACAATGTTGTAGCTGCTATTTGTGTGGCCTTAGAAGAAAATATATCAATAAAATATATATCAAAGGGACTGAGTAATTTTCAAGGTGTTGGAAGGAGATTTGAAATCTTTTCAATTAAGCTTAAGAGCCATTCCGTTGCATTAATAGATGACTATGGTCATCACCCGGCTGAAATTTTAGCAACCATCCTTGCAGCACGAGAAAAATTTCCTCGCAAGAAAATCTGTATGGTTTTTGAGCCTCACCGTTATACAAGAACCAAAGAACTATTCGATGATTTTGTAAAAGTTCTCTCTAAAGTAGATGCGCTACTTTTACTTGATATTTATCCAGCAAGTGAAAAACCTATCAGAGGAATATCTTCAAAGAAACTCATTTCAGAGATTAACAAAAATCATAACAATGCTAAATACATTGCAAATGAAAAGGTAATGAGTTGGCTTGATGTTAACCACAAAAATTTTGAAGTATTAATCACCCAGGGCGCAGGTACGATTTCCAAGCTTAATAATCAAATTAAAAATAAGTGGCAATCAGCAAAATAATAATCCTATACGGAGGCACATCTTCAGAGAGAGAGGTCTCTTTGGAAAGCGGGGCATATATCTATCAGTCAATAAAAGATCTTGGGCATGAAGTCGTGCTTCTTGACTACCCTGATGAATTTTCACTGACCTCTCTTCAAGAAGATGACTTTATTTTTATAGCCTTGCACGGGGCAGATGGAGAATCAGGGGCTTTGCAGCAGACTCTTCAAGGTAAAAAAATATTTTATTCGGGGAGCAATTTTCAAGCATGTAGAAATACATGGAATAAAAACACATGTAAAAAACTTTTACAAGAAAATAATATCCTTACCCCAAAATGGGCCTCTGTTTCATCTTTATACGAAATTAAAAATGGATTAAATGATCCTTTATTCGATGAACTAAGACCGTTTAATAGTTTATTTTTGAAGCCTGAGGAGGATGGATCTAGTATTGATGTTTTTAAGATTAAGGGTGAGGATGATTTACAGGATGCCATTCAAACTAGCGCGAATCCAGATAGACCATTTATTTTTGAAGAATGTGTAGATTACAAAGAGTTAACTGTGCCTATCCTAAATGGAAAATGTTTACCTGCAGTGCAGATAAAAACCTCAGAATCTTTTTATAATTTTGATGCAAAATATATCAATGATGATACGCAGCTTAGTGAATTAGAACTTTCTGAGATTGCAAAGAAAAAGCTCGAACAGATTTGCTTAAAAACATTTAAAGTTATGGGTTGCGAGGGTTGGGCTAGAATTGATCTTCTTCAGGATCAAAAAGGAAATTTTTATGTCATGGAAATAAACACAGTCCCTGGCATGACTTCTCACAGTCTTTTCCCTAAATCGGCAAGCTCTTTTGGACTTTCATATAATGATTTAGTGCAGCAAATTGTCCAATCTAAGTAGCATGCAGTTTTGGGGTATATTTCTTGCAGCAATTCTTTTTTATGGTTGCAGTAACAGCAATTCTGATAAATTAATTATCTCTTTTGAAAGTCAACCAACCTTGCAAAAAGAACATGAGCTTATGAGCAATCTTGATAGCCAAATACCTAAAAGTAATTTATTTAAACATCTAACCAATCAAAATTGGATAGATACATTTTTAATCAAGCGAAATGTTTTTGGCCCAATAAGAATATTTATTCAAAAAAAAGAACCAAAATATATCTGGAAAGAAAAGTTTTACCTTGATTCGGAACTTAATAAATTTTTATATTTTGGCGAACACCCAAATTTATTGCATTTAAATATGCCGATTGAATTTGTTGAGCAATGGATGTTAGCAGAGGATAAATTTCAATTAATTATGGCAGGCAATAATTTAAATATTATTTCTGTTGCATTTATAAATAGTGAGGGATGGAGCTTTATTTTAGATAACAACCTGAGAATTAACTTGGGAACAGATTTATCAGATAAGACCTACCAGAATCTTTCACTGGCTTTAAAATATATATTCGAAAAAAACTTAACTCCTAGTATTATTGATTTAAGATACAAGAATGGAGCGGCATTAAATTATGGCAAATAATGGAACAAAAGATTCTGACTATGTTGTTGGGCTGGATATTGGTACCTCAAAGGTTGTTTGCATTATTGGTAAATATGTTGATCAGCATTCGATCGAAGTTATTTCTATGGGTTCTTACCCTTCAAGTGGTTTAAAAAAAGGAGTTGTTGTAAATATAGATGCAACAACCGATGCAATTCAAAAATCTCTTGATCAAGCCCAGGCATCGTTTGATGGCAAGGTTAAGAATGTATATGTTGGCATTGCAGGCAATCATATTCGCAGCTTGAATTCTCATGGAATAGTAGGGATTAAAGACAAGGAAGTTGAACCAAGTGATATTGATCGAGTTATAGAGGCTGCTCAAGCAGTTGCAATTCCATCAGATCAAAGAGTGCTCCATGTTCTTCCACAGGAGTACGTTATCGATAACCAGGACTCTATTAGGGAGCCTCTAGGGATGTCTGGCGTGAGGCTGGAATCTCATGTTCATTTAGTTACTTGTGCAAATAATGCAATTCAAAATATTGAGAAATGCGTAAGACGATGTGGGATAGGGGTTGATGGGTTTGTTCTAGAACAACTTGCAAGTTCATATTCCGTTCTTTCAGAGGATGAAAAGGAATTAGGGGTTTGTTTGGTTGATATTGGAGGAGGAACTACAGATATTGCAGTCTTTAATTCTGGCTCTATATCTTTTACTGGCGTTATTCCAATTGCAGGCGATCAAGTCACCAGTGATATAGCTGTGGCACTTCGCACGCCAACTGCACAAGCTGAAGATATCAAGCAAAAGCATGGATGTGCTGCAGCTGAGCTCACACAAGATGGTGAAACACTTGAGGTAATGAGAGTCGGAGGCAGGCCTCCGGAAGACTTGTCCAGAAGATCATTGGCTGAAATTATTGAACCTAGGTATGTTGAATTATTTGAGTTAGTAAAAGCAGAAATTCAGAGAAACGGTTTCGAAAATAAAATCCCTGCTGGAATTGTTTTAACAGGTGGTACTTCAAAGATGGAAGGAGCCGTTGCACTGGCTGAATCTATTTTTCAAACTAGCGTGAGACTTGGAATCCCTGAAAAATTTAATGGAATGGAATCAGTTTTAAAGAATCCAATATATGCTACTGCGCTAGGCTTGGTTGGTTTTGGCTTTGATCAAATTAAACAAGGATACACACTAGAAAATAACAAGAGCTTTTTTGATAAAGCATTTGGCTTCTTAAGAAATAATTATTGATTGCTGGGTCTATTTGGCATAGAATTCACGCTCCTTGGTTTTTTGATAGTCAAAAAATCTACTAACTCATAAGGAAAAAAATGAATAATTACGAATTAACACTAATACTAAACCCCGATCTATCATCTAAGTTTGATGATTTTCAAACAAAATTTGAAAACACCCTTACTGGCCTTAAATTCAAGATAAATAAACTTGAGAACATTGGCAGAAGGCAGCTTGCATACAGTATTTTAAACCACAACAAAGGGCACTATGCCATATTTCAGATTGAGGGCCCAGCTGATGCAGCGATAGAGCTTGAATCCAAGTTAAAATATGACACCTCAGTCATACGTCATCTTTTATTAAAAGTTGACTCGCCGTCATTAGAAGATTCCTTGTTAATGGTTGAGTCAAGGGAGGCAAAAAAATCTCCTCAAGAAGACGCACAAACTAGAGAAAAGCCAAAAGTTACTCCTGCATCTCCAAAAGAAGAGACTAAAGACAAGGCTCCAAGTAAATCTGAAGAATCAAAGGAAGGTGAATAATGGCTGAGTCAAATAAAAAGAATTTTAATTATAAAAACATTGACCTTTTGAAAAGGTATATCACCGAAACAGGAAAAATTATCCCTGCAAGAGTTTCTAATATTAGCGCTTCCGAGCAAAGGAAATTAACAAAATCAATTAAGATTGCGCGTTTTCTAGCTTTGCTTCCATACACAGATTCACATAGATAAATTATGAAAATTATACTTTTAGATAAAATCCAAAAACTAGGCGAAATTGGAGACGTGGTCGAAGTCAGCTCTGGTTACGCAAGAAATTTTCTTATTCCAAAAAAGAAAGCGATGTTTGCATCTGATGATAATTTAAAATATGTAGAAAGTAGAAAATCTGAGCTGGCAGCCGCATCAGCAGATGAAATGGCCAATGCACAAGGCAAGGCTGATAGTGTTGCAGGTTCAAAAGTTGAAATTAAAGTTCAAGTTACTGAAGAAGGTGCTTTATATGGATCAGTTGGTACAAGAGAGATCTCTGATGCATTCAACGCAATAGATCTTACTGTTGATAAAAGCGTTATCCAGCTTCCTGAAGGACCGTTAAAAGAACTTGGGGACTACTCTATTACTCTTTTATTTCATCCAGAGGTTTCTTGCACGGTAGAAGTGTCTGTTCTGCCTGAGTAGTTGTTATCTTAATAATATGATGTAAGAATCATATTTATGTCTAGTAAATCAATAGAAAATACAGAACAAGTTAGAGAGCTTGAAAGAGCTATCCTGGGCGGGTTGATGCTCGAAACTGAACGCTATGATGCTGTAAGTGAAATTATTGCATTCTCAGATTTTGAAGGCCAAGATCACCAAAATATTTTTCAATCCATGGGCGAGCTTGTTAACTCTAATAAGCCTCTTGATCCACTCACAGTTTCTGATCGTCTTGATAGCAAAAATCTATTAACAAGAGCCGGTGGGAAAAATTACTTAATCGATTTGGCTTCTACCAGCCCGTCTGCAGCTAACTTAGAAGCATATGCTGGGATGGTTAGGCAGAAATCTATTTCTCGACGATTAATGAAAATTAATTCTGAAATTTCTGAACTTATCATCAATCCTCAAGGAAAAGATGCAGCTGAATTGCTGGATGAAGCTGAGACTAAAATTTTTTCGCTTAATGATGAGGCAAGCAGAACTTCTACAAATATTCAAAAGCTTGATGAGTTGATACCTCAGTCCATTGAAAGAATGAATGAAATAGCCAAAAATGGATCTTCTTTATTGGGTGCTTCCACTGGCTACAAAGACTTAGATAGTAAGCTGCAAGGCCTTCAAAATGGCGATTTAATAATAGTGGCTGCTAGACCCAGTATGGGCAAAACTGCACTTAGCATGAATATAGTTGAAAATTTTATTCTCAATAAAGATATTGCCGGAGGTGTTTTAGCCTTTAGTTTAGAAATGCCGGCAGAATCATTGACCACAAGATTGCTTGCAAGTAATGCGAAGATAGACCAGCAAAAAGTGAGATCTGCATCAATGAACCAGAGCGATCTAAAACGATTCATGGAATCTTCTTCAAAGTTGAAAGACTTGCCCCTTTATATTGATGATAGCTCCATGTTATCTCCGATGGAGTTAAGGGCTAGAGCAAGGAGAATTGCCCGGCAAGAACCCAATGGATTGTCTTTGATAGTTGTAGACTATCTTCAGCTAATGCAAATACCTGCGTCACAAGAGAATAGGGTAAATCAAATTTCAGAGATATCTAGATCTTTAAAAATGCTTGCAAAAGAATTAAACGTGCCTGTGATTGCATTATCTCAGTTAAATAGAGCTGTTGAGCAACGCCCAAATAAGAGACCTATCATGGCTGATTTAAGGGACTCGGGAGCAATTGAGCAAGATGCTGATGTAATTTTATTTATCTATAGAGATGAAGTTTACAATGAAGATTCAGAAGAAGGTAATAAGGCTGAAATTATTATTGGTAAACAAAGAAATGGGCCCATTGGTAAAGTGAATCTTACTTTCTTAAAAGAATACACAAGGTTTGAAGACTTTGCAGTGGACAGTTATTACGATTCCATTCAATGATAGAACCAAATTCTGAGCTCATTATCGACTATGAGTTAGTCAGAAATAATATCCAAACCATTAAAAGCAACCTATCTAAGGATTGTAAATTTATGGGAATCATTAAAAGCAATGCATATGGACATGATCTAGGGATTGCCGCCAAGGCTTTAAATGATATTGTTGATGGTTTTGGTGTAGTTAGACTTGACGAAGCCATTGCAGTGCGTGAGGAGTCCTCTAAACCAATTTTGGCAATGCAAGGTGTCTACTCATCAGATGCATATGATTTGCTAAAAAAAAATAATATTTGGACGGTAATTCATTCAGATGCGCAGTTGCCCTTAGCAAAGCAGTATTTGGAGGAATTAACTTTTTGGCTAAAATTAAACACAGGAATGAACAGACTGGGCTTTGACATCAAAGCACTCGACCAACTCAAGCCTTTTGCCAAGGATTCAAATCTTTTAATGACTCACTTAGCATGTGCAGACAATCAAGGTGATGAATTGAATAATATTCAATTGAGAAACTTTGATAAAGCTTGGAGAGAGCTTGGCCAAAACCTAGGTCGAAGCATTTTAAACTCATCAGGTGTATGTAATTTCCCGGAACATGCACATGACTGGGTGAGGGTTGGAATCGCAATGTATGGTGGCTTAGATTTACCCGGACTTAAAACAGCTATGACATTTAGAAGTCAAATAATATCGATTCAGTCTTTGAATGCTAATGAAAGAATTGGATATGGTGGACGTGTAAAAACTGAAAAAAAATCTAAGATTGCCATTATCTATTGTGGATATGCTGATGGTTTTCCTCAAATAGCATTAGATGGAACCTCTGTATTGGTGAATGGAAATTTATCATCAATTATTGGCAGGGTAAGCATGGATCTTATTTCTATTGACATAACTGACATTCCTGATTGTAAAATTGGAGATTGGTGTGAGTTATGGTCTCCTGAGCTATCAATTCTAGAAAATACTCAAAAAAATAATTTGATTTCTTATGAACTTATGACCAAAATGAATCGAAGAGTAAAACGTCAATATCAAAATATATGAAAATTAAATATACAAAAAATAATCCCCGAGACATAAAGCTGGAAGAAGATTTACCTCCATATATGACAGAGGGAGTTGCTGATGATATTGCAGAAATTTTTAACACTCCATTATCTGGAGCATTTAACTGGGATTACACTGTTCAAGATAATAGGATCAAAAAACTTTATGAATTAGGCAAAGAGCTTAATTGGAATGTCGAGCTTGATATAGATTGGTCCAGACCTTTTGAGCCACTCACCGAGCCACAGCCAATTTTTTGGGACGACTACGCACCTTATCAAAAGCTGTCCGATAATAAAAAAGTAGATTTTTTAAATCACAGAATAGCTTGGAGCCAAAGTCAATTTCTTCATGGAGAACAGGGGGCGCTTTTGGTTGCTTCTCAATTAACATCGTGTGCTCCGACATACAATGCAAAACTCTATGCTGCATCTCAAACTTTTGATGAAGCTAGACATGTAGAAGCATTTAATAAGTATATTCAGACAAGAATAAAAATGATGTATCCAATTGGCAATGCTTTAAAATCAATTTTAGATAAAATTCTTACCGATCCCAGATGGGATCTAAAATTTATTGGCATGCAGCTTATTATTGAAGGATTGGCATTGGCTGCCTTTCAAACTTCTAGAGAACTTACAAAAGATCCAGTGCTAAGAGATATGCTTGGTTTAATCATCAGAGACGAGGCTAGGCATGTTACTTTTGGAATAAATTATTTAGAAGAATTTGTTGAAACTCTTTCAGAGGAAGAAAAAGAGGATCGTGCTCAATTTGCTTATGAAGCATGCTGGCTCAGCAGAGAAAGGCTGGTATCTATGGAAGTTTTTGAGTACTTTGGTTGGAATGCAGAGGACGCCAGGCAGTTTCAATTAAGCTCAGATATTACTAAGCATTTTCAAAAACTTCTTTTTCAAAGAGTAATGCCAAACTTAAAAAGAATTGGTTTATTAAGAGATTCAGTAAAAGGTAAATTTGAAGATCTGGGAATTTTAGAATATGCATCAGCCAAAAGTGATGCTGATATTGATTGGGCTGATTTATCTAGACCTTTATTTGAAGAATCTGCGTAATAAGTTTTTATTGCCTGCATAATCTGATATTCTGTATTCCCATCAAATACTAAAAACTGATGGCTCAAACAAAGTACATATTTATTACCGGTGGTGTAGTTTCCTCTCTTGGAAAGGGTATCGCAGCTGCATCAATTGGGGCTCTTTTTGAGGCCAGAGGCCTAAAAGTTTCTCTTAACAAATTAGACCCATACATAAATGTCGATCCAGGGACCATGAGCCCATTCCAACACGGAGAAGTTTTTGTTACTGATGATGGTACTGAGACAGACCTTGATCTCGGTCATTACGAAAGATTTGTAAGATTTCAAGCTACTAGTAAAAATAATTTTACAGCTGGAAAAGTTTATGAAAAAGTAATTCAAAATGAGAGGAGGGGAGATTATCTTGGTGGTACCGTTCAAGTAATCCCTCACATTACAGATGAGATTAAACGCAGAATAAAAGCAGGCGCAAAAGGAGCCGATATAGCAATAGTTGAAATTGGCGGCACAGTTGGCGACATTGAAAGCCAACCCTTTATAGAAGCAATAAGACAAATGATGCTGGAGCTTCCATCTCCATCTACTGCCTTGGCTCATTTAACATTAGTGCCTTACATTAAGGTTTCCGAAGAGCTTAAAACAAAACCTACTCAACACTCAGTTAAAGAGCTTCGCTCACTTGGGCTTCAGCCAGACTGCTTAATATGCAGATTAGAACAAGAGCTACCTCAAGAAGAGAAGAAAAAAATTGCTCTTTTTTGTTCAGTTGATCCAAAGAGCGTTATCTCTATGCATGATGCTGAGACAGTTTATTCCATTCCCTTGCTTCTATATGGACAAGGTGTAGATAAAATTCTGCTTAAGAAATTAAATCTTTTGAAGGTAAAATCCCCCAAGCTTAATGATTGGAAAAGAGTTGTTGATGCAAAATTAAACCCTAACAAGAAAGTTTCTATTGCTGTGGTTGGAAAATATGTAGATTTAAAAGATTCCTATAAATCTCTCAATGAAGCTCTTGATCATGCGGGGATACTGAATCTTGCCAAGGTTGAGATCAATATGATTGATGCAGCAAAGATTACCAAATCCAATGTATCTAAAATTCTAAAATCCTCTCAAGCAATTCTAGTGCCAGGTGGTTTTGGTAGCAGAGGCATAGAGGGAATGATTCATGCATGCCAATATGCCAGAGAAAATAAATTACCTTATTTCGGTATTTGCTTAGGAATGCAAATTGCAATTATTGAATTCTCAAGAAATGTTTTAGGTCTTAAGGGTGCAAATAGCACTGAATTTAATGAAAAAACTAAATATCCAGTCATTGGTCTCGTAACAGAGTGGAAAGATGCTTCAGGAAAAATTGAGCATAGAAGTAAAAATTCTAATTTAGGAGGGACCATGCGTTTAGGTGGCCAAAAATGCTTAATTAAAAAATCTTCTTTATCACATAAGCTATATAAAAAAATTACCATCACAGAGAGGCATCGTCATCGATATGAGGTCAACCCTGAATTCAAAGAGAATTTGCTTCATGCAGGCATGGATATTGTTGGCACATCCCTCGATGGAAATTTGGCTGAAATGATAGAGATTAAGAAACATCCTTGGTTTCTTGGCTGTCAGTTCCATCCTGAGTTTACATCGAACCCAAGAGATGGCCATCCAATTTTTAATGATTTTATTGCAAAAGCTATTAAGATAAAAAGATGAGTAATGTGAAATTAAATAACTTTGATATTGGGAATAATAAATCTATGACTCTTATGGGTGGGGTAAATGTCTTAGAGTCGGAGTTGGTTGTAATGAATGTTGCAGAAAAATTTGCAGAAGCAACATCTAAATTAAATATAAATTGGATCTTTAAAGGCTCGTATGACAAGGCAAACAGAAGCTCAATAAGTTCCTTTAGAGGTCCTGGGCTTGAAGAGGGGTTAATGATGCTAGAAAAAGTTAAAAGTACTTTTAATATTCCTGTTATTACCGATATCCATGAACCATCTCAGGCAGAGCCAGTTTCAGAGGTATGCGAAGTCATTCAAATTCCAGCTTTTTTATGCAGGCAAACTGATTTGGTGGTTGCAGCAGCAAATACTGGAAAAATTATTCAGTTTAAGAAACCTCAATTTTTATCTGCGCCTGAAATGCAAAATGTAATTGATAAGTGCAAGCAAGCTGGGAATAGCACTATTACGCTTTGCGAACGAGGGAACTCTTTTGGCTACAACAATCTTGTCGTAGATATGCTTAATTTTCAAATTATGAAAAATTTAAATGTACCTGTTATCTTTGATGCAACACATTCATTGCAGCTTCCTGGAGGTCTGGGCAAAGCTGCTGGCGGAAGAAGAGAATTTTTACTTCCACTCGCAAAAGCTGGAATTAGCCAGTGTATTGCAGGATTATTTCTTGAGGCTCATCCAAATCCCGATGAAGCAAAGTGTGACGGCCCATGTGCCATTTCCTCTGAAGAGATATTACCTGTTTTATCTCAGCTATCTGCATTGGATGAATTTATTAAAACACAAGATAGAGATAGTTAATGTCAATCATTAAATCGATTCAGGCATTGCAAGTAATTGATTCTAGGGGAACACCAACCATATCGTGCAAGGTTACTTTGGAGAATGAAATCTTTGCAACATCCATGGTGCCCAGTGGAGCATCTACTGGTTCAAGAGAGGCGCTGGAACTTAGAGATGGCGGAAATGCTTATATGGGCAAAGGCGTTCAAAATGCTATAAATAATATTCATGAAATTATTGCCCCTGCTTTACTAGGAATGGATGTAACTAATCAGCAAGCGATTGATGAAAAAATGATTGCCCTTGATGGCACTCAGGCAAAATCTAATCTAGGCGCAAATGCTATTCTAGGAGTTTCGCTTGCAGCTCTCAATGCTGGTGCTAAGTCTGTAGGAATTCCTTTGTACTTGCATATTAACAACGTCTTCAATGATATAAATGGAACAAGGCCAAGAATGCAGCTTCCAACGCCAATGTTAAATATTATTAATGGTGGAGAACATGCTGATAATAATATAGATATTCAAGAGTTTATGATCATGCCAATTGGCGCTGAAAATTTTTCTCAGGGCATGCAGTGGGCGACTGAAATATACTCAGATTTAAAAAAAATTTTACATAAGAAAGGTTTAAGCACAAGCGTTGGAGATGAGGGTGGTTTTGCGCCTAATCTCCAATCAAATAAAGAGGCTATTGAGTTAATTATTCGAGCCATCCAAAACAATAACTTGAGAGAAGGGGAGGATGTGGTCATTGCTTTGGATTGCGCTGCTACAGAATTTTATAGGAATGGTATCTATCATCTTCAAGGCGAATCCGCTGAACTTAACTCAAGCGAATTTATTAAATACCTGGAAACATTAACCAATCAATACCCTATCTCATCGATTGAAGATGGTATGGATGAGAGTGATTTTATTGGTTGGAAGGACTTAAACAAAGCACTTGGTGAAAAGTGTCAATTGGTAGGAGATGATCTTTTTGTTACAAATGTATTAGAGCTTCAGCGCGGGATTGATGAATCTCTGGCAAACTCAATTTTAATTAAATTTAATCAAATTGGTACCCTTGCCGAAACAATGAAAACCATCCATCTAGGGAATTTAAATGGTTTCACGTCTATTATTTCTCATAGATCTGGTGAAACAGAAGACAGCACGATAGCAGATCTTTCAGTTGGGCTTGGAACTGGCCAAATCAAAACAGGCGCACCATGTAGATCTGACAGAGTGGCAAAATACAATAGATTGTTATGGATTGAAGCTGAGGAGTCAGATCTGAATTTTGCCAGAAATGTCTTTAATTAAATTTTTTAATTTAGTTGTTACTTTTATAGTAGCTGTTGCCTTGTATAACCTTTTTTTTAGTGCCGAAAGTAAAAATAAATTTGCGCAACTTCAAAAAGAAAATAAATTATTGCTAGAAGAAACCCAGCTTCTTGCAGAGGAGAATAGTATTTTAGAATCCAGCATACAAAGTAGGCAGAAAAATGATGCCCACGCTGAAAAATTTGCTAGAGAAGAATTAAACTTAATCTTTGAAGGTGAGCAGTATTTAAGTTTTGAAGAAGCGAGTTCCGATGAGCCACAAACCTAGTATTGCAGTAATTATTCCTGCAGCTGGAACCGGCGATCGTTTTGGCGGCTCAATACCAAAGCAATATTCAATCCTTGGCATCGAAACAGTCTTAGAAAAAGTTGTTAACATATTTCTAGACAGCCCAGGCGTTAAACAAATTATTATTCCAGTAGCCTCAAATGATAAATGGATTAAATCCCAGTCTTTTTTGGGCGATTCAAGGGTGGTCTATCTACATGGAGGCAACACAAGAAGTGAGTCTGTTTTTAAGGCTTTATCTATAGTTGAGGATGGCATTGATATGATCGCTGTGCACGATGCAGCTCGACCCTGGTTAACGAGAGATCATTTTAAAGAGCTCCTTAATGAACTGGTTGTTGACAATTCTATTCAAGGAGTCTATCCCATAATCTCTATTACTGATTCCATAAGGAAAAAGGGTGATGATGGATTTTTGCCTGCCTTTAGAGATGATTATGTAAAAGTCCAAACCCCTCAAATTTTTCGAACCCCTCAGTTAAAAGACTCATTAGAAAAACTAATGAATGATAATTTAAGTTTAAGTGATGAAGCTCAAGCTATGGAAAAAGCAGGATTCATTGTAAAACCAATCTCAGGAGAAAGATCTAATTTAAAAATTACTTTTGCTGATGATTTGGAAAATTATCTTTCAAGGGATCGCCGGATTGGTCGAGGTATAGATTTTCATCAATTTGAGGATGGTGATGGCCTCATCTTAGGGAATGTTTCTATAGATTGTGATCTATCTATTATTGCGCACTCAGATGGAGATATTGTTTTGCATGCAATTTCTGATGCTTTGCTTGGAGCTAGTGGACTCAAAGATATAGGATATTATTTTCCTGATACTGATGAAGCAAATAAAAATTTAAGTAGCGTGAAAATACTCGAAAAATCTTTAACTTTAATGAGAGAGAGTGGATTTCAACCATCAAATATAGATTTTGTAATCGTTTGCGAGCAACCAAAAATCGGACCTTACGTAGACCAAATTAAAGAATCTCTTTCAAACCTTTTAGGCATCTCAGAGAATGCAATTGGCGTTAAAGCAACCACAACAGAGGGCATGGGCATTATCGGGCAAGGCAATGGTATTGCAGTTTACGCAATTGCTTCATTAAGTAATCTTCCATGAATATTTTATTAACCAATGACGATGGTTATCAGGCAGCAGGCATTACAGAACTGCATAAATCTCTTAGCAAGGAACATACAGTATATTTAGTTGCGCCAGAAGGAAACTGCAGCGGTATGAGTGCTGCTATAAGTTTAAGGAAAGAAATTGAAGTAAAAGAGATTTCAAAAAATGTTTACTCAGTTTGTGGCACGCCAGCAGATTGCTCATATCTAGGTTTGCTCTCCATTATCTCTGAGCCAATTGAAATGATTCTTTCGGGTATTAATCTAGGAGCTAACTTGGGCGAGGATATTTTTTATTCTGGCACTGTTGGCGCTGCTATTGCTGGACGAAGGTTAGACTATGTTCCTGTCGCATTTTCAGTTGTTGCATTTAATCCCAAGAATTTAGAGTTCATAGCGAAAAAAGCATTAGCCATTACTAATCAAGCTGCAAAATTGCCTTCAGATCAAAATTTACTGGTGAATGTAAATTTTCCTGATCTTAGTGAGCCAGAAGTTAAGGGAGTTAAGTTAACACAGCTGGGCAAAAGAGGGATTCCCGATACTCCAGACTTAATTCGAGCTAATAATTCCTCAAAATTTTATACCTTTGGTCCATCTGGCTCATTGATAGCAGGGCAAACACAAACAGACATTCAAGCAATTGAAGATAAATATATCTCTATCACGATCCTTGATTATAATTTAAGCGTACCAGAGTTTAATTTGGATTATTACAAAGGGGTTTTTGATTGTGAATAGCTCAGGATTTACATTTTCTAGGGTTAAGGAACAGATGATCCAGCAATTACTGGATATGGGAATTAAAGATTTTCGAGTGCTTGATGCTATCAGCCAGGTTCCAAGACACATTTTTCTAGATCAAGCATTGTGGAGCCGAGCATATGAAAATATGGCATTAACCATTGGTTATAAACAGACAATTTCTCAACCTTATATAGTGGCAAAAATGACTGAGCATTTATTGTCCCACACCTCAAAAAGGGGGAAGGTTTTAAATCGAGTGTTAGAGATTGGCTCTGGTTGTGGCTATCAATCTGCAGTATTGTCATATTTTTCAAATGATATTTTTGCGGTAGAGAGGATCAAACCTCTGGTTACTAAATCAAGAGAGAATTTGAGAGAATTAAAAATTCGAAATGTAATTGTGAAGCATGCAGATGGATTTAATGGTTGGGAAGAGGAGATAAGATTTGATGGCATTATTTGTGCCGCAGCTCCAAGACAATATCCCAAAGAACTCCTAGAACTTTTAGAAGTTGGTGGAAAATTAGTAATTCCAGTTGGTTTTGAGGGCGAGCAGAAACTTTTTGTTATTTCAAAGACTGCTGAATCTGAGTACGCGGAGATGGTTTATGAAGATGTTGCATTTGTTCCCATGTTACCAGGAACTTCTAATGGAGAAATGTAAATATGAATATTAAACTAAGATATTCCCTTGCAGGTTTTTGCATGGGCATAGCAGAATTGATACCTGGTATATCTGGAGCAACTGTTGCAGTAATTTTCAAGGTTTATCCTAATTTAATGTCTATTTTAAGTGAGCTGAGAATTAAAAACCTTACATTGAACCTCTCGTCTTTATCAAAAACTTTCCAGCTCAGCATCTCCATTCCATTAATTGTTTCAATGTTTGCATCAGTGGTAATTTGCTCTAAGGGCGTTAGTTTTCTGCTGACCAACTTCGAACAATCATTTTTATCATTGCTTGGATTCATAATGATGTGTTTATCTATTTATGTAGTGAATTTTTTTAAAGATGCCAAGCAAAGCATCTATTTAATAATTTTCCTTTTTATAGGAGCCTTCCTTGGATTTGCCCTTCATGAACTTAATATTAATTCTGGCAACCTCACCTCTACATACATTTTTTTTGCTGGCATTTTAGCATTTTCATTTTTTTTAATACCTGGTATTTCTGGCAGCGCTATGCTGGTTGTGCTTGGTATTTATGGACCTATTATTCAAGCAGTTGCAAGCTTTAATTTCAGTATGTTGATTCCATTTGGACTGGGCTGCTTAATCACCTTACTTATTTTACCCAAACTACTATTATCAATTTACTCAAAATACGAGCTTAGCTTAAATTATGTTTTTTCCGGATTAATATTTTCATCAGGGTTATTTTTGTTTTGATTAGACACTTCCAAATTATTATCAGTATGGCTTTTTTAATGCTATCAAGCTGCTCCTCGCTGGACGCAATGAAACAAAATTATAATAAGTTATTACCTGCCTCAGCGGTTAATTCATATATTGTTCAGCGTGGTGATTCAGTTTGGTCTATAGCACTAGAATTGAATGTAGACGCCAACGTAATTATTTCAAGCAATAATTTAAAAAAACCATATGTAATATACCCCAGTCAAAAATTAATTTTTTCTAGAAAAAAAAATGTTAGTGCTGATGATTCTATTTTGAGATGGCATGCTCCCTTGAAGGGAATTCAAAAGCCTAGGCAAGGAAATGGTGAGTGGCTTGAATACAAAGAGAAAAAAGGTGAGCCTATTCACTCTATCTATGATGGGACGGTTGTGGTTTCTGGGCCCGATATTCCTGGTTATGGAAATTTAGTTATGATTTCTCATCCGGATGGTTACCTGAGCCTATATGCACATTGTGATAAAATTTTTGTTAATTTGGGTGATCCAGTTTTAAAGGGGGCAATGATAGCCAATGTAGGCAATTCAGAAGCAGCATATCCAATGCTAAGATTTCAGCTCAGAAAAGATGGGAAGCCAATTAAAACATCAAAATTAACTTTTTAAATAATTACCTTTCCAGCAAGTGAATCTTCTCTTTAATTTCTGAAAATTCTTTAGCTTCAGGGAGCTCTTCTTTTTCTTCAGTAATATTTGGCCAAATCTCACTTAACTCTGCATTGATTTCAATAAAATCAATTTGATCTTCTGGTAACTCATCTTCTGAAAAAATTGCGTCTACGGGACATTCTGGTTCACACAAAGCACAGTCAATACATTCTTCTGGATGAATAACTAAAAAATTCGGACCCTCGTAAAAACAGTCAACAGGACATACCTCAACACAATCAGTGTGTTTACATTTAATGCAAGATTCTGTAACTATGAAGGCCATGGTCTTAATTGAAATTGTAGGTTAAAAAAGATTTTAACAATGACTTATGAACAAGTCAGCATGATTTTGATAATATTTAATTTACTTTTTTAATATTTATAATATACTGTACAAATATACAGTAAGGAGTAAGTTATGTCTGATAAAGAAAAAAATCTAAGTGAAGCCCTGTCTCAAATTGAAAAACAATTTGGAAAAGGCACTGTAATGAAAATGGGAGACAGAGAAATTGTTGATATCCCATCTGTTTCAACAGGCTCTATTGGTCTTGATATAGCTCTAGGTATTGGTGGCTTGCCAAAGGGAAGGGTTGTTGAAATATTTGGTCCTGAATCTTCTGGTAAAACAACATTAACACTCCAGGCTATTGCGGAATGTCAGAAAGTTGGCGGTACTGCTGCTTTCATTGATGCAGAGCATGCTCTTGACCCAAATTATGCTGGGAAACTTGGTGTAAATGTTGATGAGCTACTTCTTTCACAGCCAGATACAGGTGAACAAGCATTAGAGGTCACTGATATGCTAGTTAAATCAGGAAGCGTTGATTTAATAGTTATAGATTCTGTAGCAGCATTAACTCCAAGAGCGGAGATTGAAGGAGATATGGGCGATCATCACATGGGCTTGCAAGCAAGGTTAATGTCTCAAGCGCTTAGAAAAATTACAGGGAATATTCAAAGATCAAATTGCATGGTAATTTTTATTAACCAAATTAGAATGAAAATAGGAGTCATGTTTGGCAATCCGGAGACCACCACCGGTGGTAATGCATTAAAGTTCTATTCATCAGTTCGGTTAGATATTCGTCGAATAGGAGCAGTGAAAGAGGGCGAAGAGGTTGTAGGTAATGAGACTCGCGTAAAAGTTGTTAAAAATAAGGTTTCACCTCCATTTAAGCAAGCAGAATTTCAAATCATGTATGGTGAAGGAATTAACACTGAAGGAGAAATTTTAGAATTTGGGCAAAAACTTGAATTAGTTGAAAAGTCAGGATCTTGGTATAGCCATAATGGTGAAAAGATTGGCCAGGGAAAAGTTAATGCAAGTAAATTTTTGAAAGAGAATACTAAAATTAGAGATACTTTGGTTAAAGAGATTAGAAAAGCATATATTCAAACTTCCAAAAAACCTGCTAAGAAATAATTTCTATTAAACTTGTTAAGCAATGTAAAAATTGATTAAGATACTCTCAACGTAGGAGAGAGTTATGTCAAACAATGCATATATAGTTTCAGCTGTTCGAACAGCTGGTGGAAAAAAAAATGGAAGCCTGAGTCAGTGGCATCCAGCAGACCTAGGAGCAAAAATTCTAGATGAGCTTGTTCATCAATCAGGAATAGATCCAGAGCTAATTGATGATGTTATTTTTGGATGTGTCGATCAGGTTGGTGCTCAATCAGGCAATGTTGCAAGAAATGCAATCCTTTCATCAAGTCTTCCAGAATCTGTTCCAGGAACTTCTGTAGACCGTCAATGTGGGTCCTCTCAACAAGCTATTCATTTTGCTATACAAGCTGTTATGTCTGGAACTCAAGATGTGGTAATTGGCGGAGGAGTTGAAGTGATGTCCATGGTTCCAATTGGTGCAAGCATAAAAGATGGTTACGAAGCTGGCCATGGTCTACCTTTTGATTCGGAAGGAATGAAAGCTAGATATCCAGGAACATTCTTCTCACAATTTACGGGTGCAGAATTAATGGCAAAAAAATGGAATCTATCTCGTGAGGATTTAGATAATTTTGCTTTGAGCAGTCACCAAAAAGCAGCCGTTGCTGTTGAGGGAAAGTACTTTGATCGTGAGATTCTTCCCATACAAGCAAAAAATGCTGAAGGAAAGTCAGATATGGTGTTAGTTGATGAAGGCATTAGATATGATGCAAGCTTTGAAGCTCTATCTGGTTTGAATCCTGTTACAGAAGGAGGGGTCATTACTGCCGGCAATGCAAGTCAGATTACAGATGGCGCTGCAGCATTAATGATATGCAATGATGCAGGTCTAAAAAAAGTTAAAGCTGACCCTAGAGCAAAAATTACAGCAATAAGTGTTGTTGGAGATGATCCAATAATGATGCTTGGAGGTCCAATTCCAGCTTCTCATAAGGTTCTTAAAGCAGCCAATCTAAAAATAGGTGACATTGATTTATATGAAGTGAATGAGGCTTTCGCACCTGTCCCACTGTCTTGGGCAATTGAATTAAAAGCAGATATAGAAAAGTTAAATGTTAATGGAGGAGCTATGGCCCTTGGTCATCCTCTCGGAGCAACTGGAGCGAAGCTAATGACAACCTTGCTCCACGAGCTTGAGCGCACCAATGGCAAGTATGGGCTCCAAGCCATCTGTGAGGGTGGTGGAACAGCTAACGCTACAATAATCGAAAGAATCTAGCTAATTGTTTTTATAGTGCTCAAAGATTGTTTTAATATCTGAAATATTTCCAATAGAGCTTTGACCATCTCTGTGTTTAAGCTCTATTTCCTTACTCTCTATAAATTGCTTCCCTATTATTATATTTACAGGAATTCCAATTAATTCTGCATCCTTCATTTTAGTCCCATAACCATCCTTTCTATCATCAAGCATTACCTCATAACCCATCTCAGATAAATCAGCATATAAATGCTTGGCAGCTTCAGCAATTTCATTGTTTTTATCAAACCCAATAGCAACAATATTCACTTCATACGGTGCAATACTTTCTGGCCATACAATGCCTTTTTCATCATTGTTTTGTTCGATTGAGGCAGCAACCAGTCTTGAAACCCCAATTCCATAACAGCCCATAAAGAGATTTTTTCCCTTGCCCTCGATATCAAGGACGCTAGCTTTCATTGAATCCGTATAAACTTTTCCAAGTTGAAATATATGACCAACCTCAATTCCTTTTTTAATTTCTATGGTGCCTTCACCATCAGGTGATGCCTTGCCCTCAAGAGATGCAATGTCTTCACCTTCTTCAAGAAGTAATTCTGTATTGATTGCAAACTCAGAAGCATTGCTAACTGCAATAGTATCCTCACCATTCTCTGCCAAAACATGGAATTCTTCAGATGTATCCCCTCCAATTGCACCAGAATCTGCTTTAACAATTTTATATTCCAAACCAATCTTTTCTATAATTTTTTTATACGTTTCTTTCATTAACAAGTAAGACGTTTCTAGAGAGGCTTCATCGATATTAAAACTATATGCATCTTTCATAAGAAATTCTCTACCCCTCATGATTCCATATCGAGGTCTAACTTCATCTCGAAATTTTGTTTGAATTTGATAAAGGCTCAATGGGAGTTCTTTGTAACTTTTTACATTATTCCTTACAAGATCTGTAATAACTTCTTCATGAGTTGGCCCAAGGCAGAAATCTCTATTATGCCTATCTTGAATTCTGAGTAATTCTGGACCCATTTTGTCCCATCTTTTTGTTTCCTCCCAGAGCTCTTTAGGTTGCACCATTGGCATTAAAACTTCTTGAGCCCCAGAAGCGTTCATTTCATTGCGAACAATATTTTCAACTTTTCGAAGCACCTTTAAACCCAAGGGAAGCCATGTATATATCCCAGATGCAACTTTTCTGATTAGCCCCGCTCTCAGCATTAATTGGTGGCTTACAACTTCTGCATCTTGAGGAGTATCTTTTAAAGTAGGGATAAATATCTTTGACCAAAACATTTTTTATATTTGAAATTTCATTTAGTTTATAATTCTATATTTTTTTAGAGACTTATGCCGATTTATGATTACAAATGCTCAAAATGTGAGCACCAATTCGAGGTAATTCAGAAATTCTCTGACAAGCCTATAAAAATTTGCCCAGAATGCAATCAAGGATCTGTACAAAAATTAGTTTCCGCTCCATCATTTAGGTTGAAGGGAGGAGGTTGGTATGAAACTGATTTTAAAACTGGCTCTAAAAAGAATATAGTAGATAATAAGGAAGAAAAACCAAAGAAACCTATAGATAAAACAAAAACTACCAACACGTCTAATAGCTCAGATATAAAAAATTAATTAAGAGAGATAAAATATGCGATCACATTATTGCGGAGATATTACTAGTTTAGATATAGGTAGTGATATAGAAATTTCTGGGTGGGTTCACAAAAGAAGAGATCATGGTGGCGTGATTTTTTTAGATATCCGTGATCTGCATGGAATTGTACAAGTTGTTTTTAACCCTGATTTAGAAAAAATGTTTAATTTAGCTGATTCTTGCAGAAGTGAGTTCGTTGTAAATATTAAAGGCCTTGTTAGACAAAGAATTGAGGGAGCCCAGAATAAGAAAATGGCTACGGGTGAAATTGAAATTGAAGCCCAGGCACTTAAAATATTTAGTACAGCAGTTACACCTCAATTTCCTCTTGATGATTATCAGGATGTAAATGAAGACATAAGACTTAAACATAGATATTTAGATTTAAGAAGGCCAGATGTAAACAGAAGATTGGTCAAAAGGTCAAAAATTAGCTCAAAAATAAGATCAATCCTTGAGCAAAATAATTTTTATGAAATTGAAACACCCATCCTGACAAGAGCAACCCCTGAAGGCGCAAGGGATTATTTAGTTCCTAGTAGAGTTCATCCAGGAGAATTTTTTGCCTTACCTCAATCTCCACAGTTATTCAAACAACTATTAATGATTGGTGGTTTAGACAAATACTATCAAATAGCTAAATGTTTTAGAGATGAGGACCTCCGTGCTGATAGGCAGCCTGAATTCACTCAAGTTGATATAGAGGCTTCATTTGTTTCTGCGGAAGATATTCTAGATCTGGGTGAAGATCTTGTAACATCCTTGCTATCTGAGTTCACAGATTATAAAAAATCTAGTGTTCCGCGAATTACTTACCAAGAATCAATTAAAAAATATGGGTGCGATAAACCTGATTTAAGGGTACCTCTTGAGCTTGAAGATATATCTGAGCTTGTAAAAAATGAAGAATTTAAAGTATTTTCAGGTCCAGCAAATGACCCTAACTCAAGAGTGGTGGCATTAAAAGTACCCGATGCTGCATCAATGACCAGAAAAAAAATTGATGAATATACGGATTTTGTAGGCAAGCTAGGCGCAAAAGGTCTTGCATATATAAAAGTTGTTGAATTGGGTAAGGAAAATGGGCTTCAGTCACCAATCCTAAAATTTTTTCAACAAGAGACTGTTGATGCAATTATTTCTACTTTAAATGTAAAAAATAATGACATTATTTTTTTTGGAGCAGGGACTGCAAATACTGTAAATCTTTCAATGAGCTCACTTATAAAAAGGCTTGGCGAGGACTTAGATCTTACTACCTCTAAATGGGCTCCTTGTTGGGTAGTCGATTTTCCTATGTTCGAAAGAAATAAAGAGAATAAACTTACTTCACTTCATCATCCATTTACTCTTCCAGCAGTAAATGTTAAAGAGTTAAAAAATGATCCTGACAGTGCTTTAGCTTGCGCATATGATTTTGTATTGAATGGATATGAACTTGGCGGAGGCTCCCTCAGGGTCTATGATCCAGCTATGCAGAGTGAGATTTTTTCTATATTAGGAATTTCTAAAGAGGAGGCTAAAGAAAAATTTGGTTTCTTGCTATCAGCTTTGTCTTCTGGATGTCCACCTCATGGCGGCATTGCATTTGGCCTAGATAGAATAGTTATGCTTTTATCTGAGACCAATAACATACGTGATGTTATTGCATTTCCAAAAACTCAAAGCGCTTCTTGTCTTCTTACAGATGCTCCTGGAAAAGTTACAGACAATCAATTAGAAGATCTTCATGTTCAATCAACTCATGACGTGGAGTAATTGATGGCAGGACATTCCAAATGGGCTAATATCAAACATCGAAAAGCAAGACAGGATGCTTCTAGAGGTAAGGTCTGGACTAAAGTAATTCGAGAAATTACTGTTGCTGCTAAGGGTGGGCCAGATCCTGATGATAATCCAAGATTAAGGCTTGCATTAGATAAAGCGAATGCAGCAAACATGCCAAAGGATACAATCAAGAGAGCTATTCAAAAAGGTTCTGGTACTGGAGAAATGGGCATAATTGAGGAATTAACTTTTGAAGGCTACGGTCCAAATGGCGTAGCTATTTTAGTTGAAACAATGACAGACAATAGAAATAGAACAGTTGCTGATGTGCGACATGCTTTTTCTAAATTTGGTGGAAATATGGGTACAGATGGCTCAGTAGCATACCTATTTAATAAATTAGGAATTGTGCATGTAGCATTGTCCCATGAGGAAGATCAGATCATGGAAATTGCTTTAGATGCTGGGGCAGATGATTTTTCTGTTTCAGAAGATTTTTTTGAAATTGTGACGACTCCATCTAATTTATCTGTAGTAGCTGAAGCTTTCAAAAAAAATGAAATAGAAACTATATTAGCTGAAATTACCATGCGAGCAGAAACGCTTGTTGATCTTGATCAAGAAGCCTCTGAAAAAGTTTTAAAAATCATGAATTTTATGGATGATCTTGATGATGTTCAGGAAGTCCATACTAACGCAGAATTTCCTGATAACTTTTCTGAAGAGGAATAATTGTGGCGATTAACTCAAGAACTAAAGGGGCTAATTTTGAAAGGGAAATTGGTAACCTGCTTGTTGAGAAATTAGGTTTAACACAACCAGTCAAAAGAATTTTAGAACAAACACGAACTAAAGAATTGCCTGATTTGAAGCTTGGAAGATGGTGCATAGAGTGCAAAAGATATGGAGATGGGGCTGAGCCAGCTCAAGAATGGTGGGATCAAGTTTTAGCAGCAACTGGAGAAGACGAATTTCCTGCATTAATTTATAAGTTCAATCGACGACCTATCAAAGTAAGAATTCTGGCTGGCACTTTGGTTCCTGAATTAGAATTTTCTCCCATGACAATTGATTTAATGTGGGATGATTATATTGAAATCCTTCGCTATCTTTTCCAGGTTGATATTGAGCAGCATGAATCCTCGGTTCAAGTGTAGCGATTTCCTGTGCAGGGTATATGTCGAAGATACTGACTTTCAGGGTGTTGTCTACCATGCGAATTATTTAAAGTACCTAGAGAGAGCTAGATCCCAGTTCTTAATTGAAAACAAGTTATCACAAACCGAAGCAATGTTTAACAATGAGTCTTACATTGTCCGCTCTATTATACTTTCATATAAAAATTCAGCCCATCTGGAAGATGAATTATTGATTCGAACTCATATAGAGCTTGTTAGCAGGGCAAGAATGCAATTTTTTCAATCAGTCATATCAGTAAAAAATGATACACTCATTTGCAAGGGAGAAGTTGAGGTTTGCTATCTTCAAAATAATTTAGGCAAGCCCACAGCATTTCCCGAAAGCTTATTAACTCTGTTTAAAAATTAAAATGGATGATTTCTCTGTTATAGATTTATTTTTACAAGCAAGTCTGATTGTTCAGGCTGTAATGGTTCTATTGTTATGCGTTTCAGTTATTTCGTGGATAGCAATCTTTGAAAGATACTTTAATTTAAACCGTATCAAGAGTGCTAATAGAGCTTTTGAAGAAGAGTTTTGGTCTGGAAAAGATCTCTCTGAGCTTTACGAAGTAGTTAACAAGATGCCTCATGAGGAGTTAATTGGATCATTAAGTGTTTTTAAACACGGTTTTAGCGAGTTCCTAAGGTTAAGCGATGGGCAGCAAATTACTATTGAAGATTTAGAAAGCGTTAATAGGGCAATAAGAGTATCCTTGGCTCGAGAAGAAGAATCATTAATGCATCACTTACCTTTTTTAGCTAATGTTGGTTCTGTCAGCCCTTATGTGGGATTATTTGGAACAGTGTGGGGAATTATTAACTCTTTTCAAGGCCTCTCAGATGCAACGCAAGCAACTATTAATGCCGTCGCTCCTGGTATTTCAGAGGCGCTGGTAGCTACTGCATTGGGTCTTTTTGCAGCAATTCCCGCAGTTGTTGCATATAACAGATTTGCTTCAGAATCAGACACACAGCTTCAACAAGCTTCAATTTTTGGAGAGGAGTTAGCAAGCATCTTATATAGACAAACAGTTAAAGCAAAGCCTTGATATACAGAATTGGTAAAAGAAAAAAATTAAATGCAGAGATTAATGTAGTGCCATACATTGATGTAATGTTAGTGCTGCTTATAATTTTTATGGTTCTATCGCCATTGCTGATTCAAGGTATTGAAGTTAATTTACCTCAAACAGATACAACTAAGATGTCTGTTTCAAGTGAGCCACTTGTAATATCCATAGATAAGAATGGGGAGTATTTCATTAATTTGGGCGAAGAACAGTTACCAATTTCACTGATGGAACTAAAAAATAAAGCTAAAATTATTTACCAAGCGAATCCAGAAATTGAAATAGTTTTTAAAAGCGATGCAGATGTGCCTTTTAATTTTGTAGCGAAGGGGATGGCGAGCATTCAAAGCTTAGGTATTCAAAAAGTAGGAATCGTTACTTCCGGATATGATAGCTAATTCTAGGTATTTGCATGCCTCTCTATTTTCTTTTTGTGTGCATGCTGCAATATTTCTTTATTTGTATGGAACATTTGACAGTAACACCTCTCAAAAAATTTTAATCTCAAAGCCCCTGCAGGTTGAATTAAAATTTGAATCTCCAGCTCCGATTAAGCAAAAAAAAATAATCTCTTCGTCAGCTAAAATTGCTGCCACACCCTCACCAAACAAACCTTTGGATAAAGTTTACTCAAAGCCAATAGAGGCTTCCACCCTTAAAGATAACAGCTTATTGCTGCAATCAGATTTTTCTGCCTTGCTATCTCAAGAGGTTGAAGCAGAAATCAGTAAAGAGCAGCAAGAAATCTCTATGTATGCGCAAAAAATAATTAGCACTGTAGAAAATGCATGGATGAAACCTAGAAATATTCCTAACGGGTTGGTTGCAAATTTAAGGCTGAATATACGACCATCTGGCAGAATTACAAAAGTTGATTTGATACAAAGCAGTGGAAATATTCGGTTTGATAATTCTGCTATGCAAGCAGTAAGAAGGGTTGAAACGTTTAATTTTTTTAACTCTCTTTCTAAAGCCCTCTACGACAAAGAATTTGCCACAATTTCCATCAGCTTTAATCCATCAGAATGAAAAATTTACTACTAACTATTATTTTTTTAATGCCGCTTGGATGTCTTGGAGAGCTCTTTTTAGAAATTACAAAAGGTTCTGAAGATCCCTATAGGATAGCAATTAGCCCATTTGATGGAGATGTCCGAACATCCAATCAATTACATAATATTATTCGCAATGATTTAATGCGCACAGGAGAGTTTTCTATTCTTGATGAGGAGTTGGTGCTACCTATAAAAATTAAGGACGACGAGCTGATTTACAGTGATTGGAAGTTGCTTGGCATGGATTATTTGATTACTGGAAGCATTATAAAAACAAAGAATTCTATTGATGTTAATTATGAAATATATGATATTCACAAAAAGAAGAAAGTAAGAAGTTCTAAGGTTTTTGGAATACCAAATCAAATTAGGCAACTTGCGCATTACACAAGCGATGGAATTTATGAATCAATATCTGGTATCAAGGGAATTGCTGCAACTAAACTTTTGTATGTAAATGAGACTAAGAACTCTAAATCAATTTCTGCATATAAACTTATGCTTGCCGACTCAGATGGAGCCAACGAAAAAGTACTTTTAACTAGCTCAGAACCTATTATTTCTCCATCGTGGTCCCCTGATGGAAAAAAAGTTGCCTATGTTTCATTTGAGACAGGAATCGCCAAAGTTTTTATTCAAGATATTGCATCAGGCAAAAGAGAGTCAGTTCTTTCCAAGAGTACTCAAATTAGCTCTCCCTCATGGTCTCCTGATGGTAAATATCTCTCTTTAACACTCTATCAAGACGGCAATGCAGAAATTTATATTATGCGTTTACAAGATCGAACACTCACTCGTATGACCAACCAGTTTGCAATAGATACAGAGTCTTCATGGTCTCCAAAAGGCAATAAAATTATCTTTACTAGCGGAAGATCAGGCTCACCTCAAATATATGAATTAGACCTAAGAAAATTAAACCCAAAGGCTAAACGTATATCATTTGAAGGGACTTATAACGCAAAAGCTTCCTATCTCCCAAAAGAAGAAGGCATTATTTTTGTCCACCGTTCTGACGACGGCCTCTTTCATATCGCACTTAAATACAAAAAAGAAAATTTTATTAGAGTCCTGACTGAGGCAAAAATGGATGAATCTCCTAGTGTTGCTCCAAACGGTAATATGGTAATCTATGGCATTAAAGAAGAAAACCTTAGCATGCTTGCAGGCTTTAGTCTCAGTGGCGCTAGGTTCAAATTACCCGCTTCTGAAGGTGAGGTGAGAGAACCAGCCTGGTCAAATTTCTTAAGGTAACTTACCATTATGGATGAAAAAAATACTATGAAAAAATTTACTAACTCATTTTTAACAATCTCAACTCTGCTGTTGTTTTCTGCTTGCAGCTCAATGCAGGTTACAGAAGAATCAGTTGCGGATCAAAGTGTTGCAGGCGTATCTTTAGCAACAAAGTCTACTGCTACCCAAGCAGTACTAGCCAATGCAGTTGTATATTTTGAATATGATCAATTTAATCTTACCTCTAAGTCTATTCAAGTTTTAAAAGGTGTTACTGAGCTGATGAGAAACAATTCAAAAATTACTATATCTCTTGAGGGTCATGCTGATGAAAGGGGTACCAGGGAATATAACCTTGCCCTTGGCCAAAGGCGCTCTGAATCAGTTGCAAATTACCTAATAGCCAATGGCATCAAGAGAAATAGACTAATTACAAAAAGCTATGGAGAAGAAAGACCCTTGTCATTAGGTTCGAACAACCTTGCTTGGTCAAAAAATAGAAGAGTTGAAATTAAATAATTTTTATTTAGATGAGAATTCTTTTTGCAGCTCTTATCTCTATTCCCTTAATAGTAAATGTAGCAAATGCGCAAGAGGCTAATGCTTCAGATATCTTATTTCTAAAGATTCAGGAACTTGAAGGCGAGCTTGCAAGTCTTAGGAGTGAATTAGAATCTCAAGGATACTTAATTGAAAAACTATTAAGTGAAGACTCAATTCAAATTAATGACAACAACAAGGAGTCTGCAAAGATAGCTTCTGATGAAAATATATTTAGGTTTGAAGGAATTAATGATAGCAAAAGCATTGATGAGGTTTATGACCTAGCTATAGCGGCGTTGAATGAAAAAGATTTTGCGGCCGCCAAACAATCTTTTAAATACTTAGCTAAAAATTTTAATGATAAAGAAAAAATTCCTCTAAGTTTATTCTGGCTCGGTGAGATCTCACTATTAGAATCTAACCTGGAGGAAAGTCAAAATTTCTTCCAACGATTGGCCTCAGATCACCCCGATCATTGGAGATCGCCATTGGCTCATAAAAAAATTGGTGATATTTTGATGATGTCTGGTGAGTTAGGGGCTGCAAAAATTAAATATCAATTTGTTGTTCAATCATTCCCTGGTAATACTGCATCTTCTTTAGCCTTGCAGTTATTAGAAAATATGGAATAATCACACCTTTTTATGGAATCCTATCTCGGGTCGCTAGCTCAGCTGGTAGAGCAGTTCGCTTTTAACGAATTGGTCACAGGTTCGAATCCTGTGCGACCCACCATTTGTTAGTACTTTAAATAATGGCAAAATTAACTCACTCCATAAAGAATTCTCTTCAAAAAATATCTTTATCATTCACCAAAGAGTCCACTCTTGCAGGCTTCTTCTTTTTTTTAGTTCTAAGCTCTTGGTATATTTTGCGACCCGTCCGGAATGAGATGGCTGTTCAAAATGCTGACATTCTTCCTTATTTGCTCGGCATAGGTGCATTTGTGATGCTGCTTTTGAATCCTGTATATTCTTGGCTTGCATCGAGAAAAAATTTAAGGGGAGTGCTGATTGGATGCTACGCATTTTTTATATTAAATTTATTTACCTTTATAGTTTTGTGGGAATTTTTTAATCTTTCTTCTGCTATATGGCTTAGTCAAATCTTTTATATTTGGTGCAATGTTTATTCCTTTTTTGTTGTTTCAATTTTTTGGGTTGTCATCATTAATTTATTTCGTGGCGATGGAGCAGCGAATGTTTTTGGTGTGATTGCAGCAGGGGGTTCTTTAGGAGCATTTCTTGGTTCAGAAATTTCTAAACAATTAGCCTCGACATTTAATGACTCAGGAATTATTTTCTTTACTTTAATCTCAATACTATTTTTGATACTTGCGTTAATTACAGGTTTGATATTATTAAATCGCTTCTTGAATATAGAAGGTATTGATGAAGCTGCAGGCGGAACTAGTTTCGATAGCCTTAAGAATTTAATTACCTCATCTCAAATTAGATCGATAGGTTTATATATGTATTTATGGACTGCCATGATGACAATCCACTGGGTTACTTCAATCAATATTATCAATTCTTGGTCTTCTGATGGCGGCGATAGAATTATATTTTTTGGTAATATAGAGCAAACAGTAACGATACTAACTTTATTTACTCAATTTTTCTTAACCTCAGCAATTATTAGATTTGCTGGACCAAAAAACATACTCATGCTTTACGGATTAATATTTGCCATAGCATTTGTCGGTTATTATCTTTACCCTTCAATTGGCTATGTTTTTGTTATAACAATTATCTTGCGGTTGTTTGAATATGGAATAAATAAACCTACTAGAGAGTTGGTATTTAGCTATTTAAAAAGAATGGATCGATATAAATCTTCGGTTATGTTTGATACTTTTTTAGTCAGAATGGGGGACTTTTCAGGAAGCGGTTTTATTCTGATTTCTAAATCATTTGGAATAGCGTTCTCGCAAGTTCCTCTATTAGCCATTCCTTTTGCTGGCTGTTTAGCATTCCTTGGTTTTAATATCGCACCAAAAGAAAAAATTACCTCTTAGAAACCTCTTTTATTCCCAAGTCTTTCTTGCGCAAATTTAATTTTTGTTATAATTGTTTCCGAGGCCTGAAAAGAATTTCCAGAAAGTCGCAAAGCAAATTGAAATTGATTTAAAGCATTCTCAAAGTCTCCTATTAGTAAATAATATTCACCTCGACTTAAATGGTACCCAACAATATTCTTACCCGCTCTTTGAACCTCGGAGAGTTGCATCCACAAACTTGGATCTCGATTTTTTTTTATCAGAAGATCTCTAAGCACTTCTTCAGCTTTAATTATTTCTTTTTTAGCACTTAAAATCTTAGATTGAATAATTGAAGCTGGATAATTTCCTGGTGATATGGTCAGTACCTTTTCAATGCTTTGTTCTGCTCGGGCAAGCTGCTGCCCAGACAATAAAATCTCTGATTTAGTAATATTGAGAATTAAGTTTTTGGGAAATTTTGTTAAAATTTCATCAATTAGATTTAATGCCTGCAATGTCTGGCCATTAGCTTTTAGGGCAATAATATAGGCATATTTATTTTCATGACTTGGGATATCTATATAAAGCTTCTCAAAGTATCTTGATGCTGTTTGGGGTGAAGAAGCATTATATCTAGCTTTCAATCTTCCCTTAATAAATTCAAAATTGATAGTATTTTTCTTGCCTCCAGAAAACTCTATTTGATCTGCAGCATTGAATGCATCACTAACTCTTGATGAGGTGACTGGGTGGGTTAAAAGAAATTCAGGTGGATTATCCCCAGCTAACTTCCTTACTTTTGCCATATTTTCAAACATCTGACCCATGCCTGCTGGATCATATCCTGCTGCAATTAAATTATTGAAACCATATCTGTCTGCCTCACGTTCAAAAATTCTGCTATATCTTAATTGTTGTTGAGCTAATGCTGCAGGACCAGTAATAAAAGCAGTCGGGTTATTTGCAATAATAGCTAAGGCGATTGCTGATACCATAACTAAAGAGGATGCAAGATTGGTATCCCTTCCTCTCAAAACATTTCTAGCAAAGTGCCGTTGACTTAAGTGAGCCAATTCATGGCTTAGCACCGATGATAGTTGCGCTTCATTGCCCGCATTTAAAAATAACCCTCCATTCACACCAATAACTCCTCCGGGAGCAGCAAATGCATTAAGAGACTTTTCATCAATCAGAACTATCGTAAAATCTCTATCTTTCACTTGAGATGTCTCTGAGAGTCTATAAATCAAAAGCTCAGTATATTCTTGAATAATGGGATCATTTATTAAAGGTGCTTGGGCATAAACTTGCTCCAGAAAACCTTGACCTAATATTTTTTCTTGCTCTAAAGAGATCACTCCAGAAACGCGATCCCCTAAATCTGGTAAATTTAGATCTTTTTCTTGAGCAAAAGTATGCTGAGATATAAGCAGTAAAAGAAGAAGAGGGTATCTAATGAGCATATCTT
>ERZ1049444.36-NODE-36-length-144656-cov-8.852276_pt1 | contig 144656 bp, 118 predicted proteins | sample MGYA00383101_ERZ1049444 | MGnify/ENA primary metagenome ERZ1049444 (study PRJEB29581, sample SAMEA5548371) | metagenome | biome: marine; feature: coastal; material: water | depth 50 m | study: Short-term variability in the microbial, nano- and picoplankton... | reverse complement strand
TTGAGGTATTGCCAAGTTAAGATCGCGCTGGCAGACAGCCACTGCTTGTTGTAAGCAGGCGCGCTGCCACTTTCAGCGAAAGTGTCGATCCTGCGATCACCCTGTAAAACTCTAGAACGCTGCCCAACTGCCTTCTGATAAGGCTTGAAGTCCAGTTTTTGACACAGTTTCTTGCAATGATTGCGAGCCGTACCCCAGCATAGGATAATTCAGCGACTGGAGAGTCCGTTCGCTGTGCGCTACAGTCACCCTAATACAATAAAATAAAGCTTCAGAGGGAAAACCCAGTGCCATCCATTTTTCGAGTCAACCAACATCTGCTCACGGCCGCCACGGTCCTGGTCATTTCCTGCACTGTATTTGCCGGCGACAAGGGTCCAGCGGACGTCGATGCCCAGCGCCTGCTCAACGCTGACGACGAGCCCGGCGCCTGGATGTCTTATGGACGCGACTATAGCGAACAGCGCTTCAGCCAACTGGACGAAGTCAGTACCAAGACTGTGGACAAACTAGGGCTGGCCTGGAGCTTTGATCTCAATACTAAACGCGGGGTAGAGGCAACTTCCATCGTGGTCGATGGAGTGATGTATACCACTTCTGCCTGGAGCATTGTGCACGCTTTAGATGCTCGCAATGGCAAACTGCTTTGGACTTTTGATCCCGAGGTGGCCAAGGACAAGACCCGGCATGCCTGCTGTGACGCGGTGAACCGCGGCGTTGCCATCTGGAAAGGCCAGGTATTTCTGGGCGCACTGGATGGTCGCCTGATAGCCCTTGACGCTGCCACTGGAAAAACCAACTGGTCTGTCGCTACGGTAGACCCTGAACTCCCCTATACCATTACCGGTGCACCCAGAGTTATCGATGGCAAGGTCCTAATCGGTAACGGTGGTGCGGAATTCGGTGTCCGCGGTTTTCTTGGAGCCTACGATGTAGATAACGGGGAACAGCTCTGGCGATTTTACACCGTACCGGGCAACCCCGAACTGGGCTTCGAAAACGAGGCGATGGAACTAGCCGCAAAGACCTGGAACGGCAAGTGGTGGGAACTGGGCGGTGGTGGTGGCACCGTCTGGGATGCCATGGCATACGATCCTGAGTTGAATCTACTGTACATCGGCGTAGGCAATGGCACCCCCTGGAACCGCGAAATCCGCTCGCCTGGTGGCGGTGATAATCTGTTTCTGTCATCGATTGTCGCGCTTAAGCCCGATACTGGTGAGTATGTTTGGCACTACCAGACAACACCTGGCGAGTCCTGGGACTACACCGCCACTCAACATATTATTCTCGCCGATATCCCGATCGAGGGGAAAGAGCGCAAAGTGCTGATGCAGGCGCCCAAGAATGGCTTCTTCTACGTGCTCGACCGCACCGATGGCAGCCTTATCAGCGCCAACAATTACATCGACGTGACCTGGGCTACTCACGTTGATATGAAAACCGGCCGACCCGTTGAAGTACCGGGCGCACGTTACGAAGACAAGCCATTCGTTATTACCCCTTCCTACCTCGGTGGGCACAACTGGCATCCCATGTCCTACAACCCCGACACGGGGCTGGTGTACATTCCAGTGTTGGACTTCCCCGCGGCTTATGGTCAACCCGAAGAATTTAAGTATCGCAGCGACAGTGCCAACCTGGGAATCGATGGCATTGTTGGCAGTCTTCCGGATGACGCCGCTGAGCGCGCAGCTTATGGAGCCGCGGTCAAAGGCCGCCTGCTGGCATGGGATCCGCGCACCAATAGCGAAGCCTGGCGAGTAGAACACAAGGGCACGTGGAACGGCGGCACGCTTAGCACCGCGGGGGGACTCGTCTTCCAGGGAACCGCAGACGGTAACTTCGTCGCTTTTCGCGCCGACAATGGCAAGCGCCTGTGGGAGTTTCCGGCACAAACTGGCATCGTTGCGCCAGCAATGACCTATGAAGTCGATGGCGAGCAATACGTCTCAGTGGCAGTCGGCTGGGGTGGCGCTTTTGCCCTTGTATTTGGCGAATTTGTGCAGGCCGAGAGCCTGCCGAATGTCAGCCGTGTACTCACGTTTAAACTGGGCGCAGACGGCAGTTTGCCCGCAGTTCCCTGGAAGCCCAGTGTGGACTTCAATCCACCAGAGCAAACAGCAGACGATGGCGAGATACGCCAAGGGTTTGCTCTGTACCAGGACATTTGCATGGGTTGTCATGGGCTAAATGCAGTATCGGGCCTACTAATCCCGGATCTGCGAGGATCAGGCTATCTGCATCAAGCCTCGGCCTGGAACAAAGTTGTACGAGAGGGAATGTTGAGTGAGCAGGGCATGCCTGGACTAGGTGAAATCGTCAATCAAGAAGAAGCTGAAGCTATTCGCGCGTACGTGATCCAGCAAGCCTGGCGCGGAAAACAGCTACAGGCTAGTAGCCCGTAATCGCGACCCAGGTGCCTCTAGCGGCCTGCCTCTAACTGGTGAGTTCGACTGCCAGTCTCGCCCGGCTGGACATCAGCTGCAATAAATTTCTGCAGCGAGTCAATGCCGTTGGCAGTTAGTTAGCCACGGGCTTAGCTTATGCAGATGGTTCATTTTCACTACCCGGTTTCGCCCGTTGAGCTGACGTGTCCTGAGCGGGCTTAGAATTCGCGTGTTTCCCCTACGCTCAATACCCAAGCCCCCGTGACGCCAAGCTCAGTGTCTGCGGCTGCATTCCTGAAGCGCTGCGGGGGCTCGGCCAGGGGTTCGTCGGAAAGGTCAAAGGTACCAAAATGTATGGCCAACGCGGTTTCGGCACGCAAATCCTGTGCAGCAAGAACCGCCTCCTCCGGATTCATGTGCGACTCGCGCATCATCGCCCTTGGCTCGTAAGCGCCTATGGGAACCGCCGCCAGATCAAATGGCCCAAGCTTGCGTCCGATCTCCTCAAAACCGGAAAAATAGCCGGTATCGCCGGCGAAGTAGAAACGCCGTTGCTCTCCGGTCACCGCCCAAGAAGACCATAGTGCCTTGCGGTCATCGGTCAAACTGCGTTTACTCCAGTGCTGCGCAGGCAGGCAATGAACGGTAGCGCCCTTGTAGCGGGCAGTCTGTCCCCAGTCGAGTTCTTGTACGTTAGTGATGCCTTGATTACGCAAAAGATCACCGTTGCCAAGAGGCACAAAAAATACGGTATCGGGACTGCGCCTGGACAAAGAGCGCAGTGTTGGTAGGTCCAGATGGTCGTAGTGGTTGTGGGAAATCAACACGAAATCAATGGGCGGCAGATCTTCCAACGCAAGACCAGGCTCTACAAAACGCCCAGGACCTATTATCGGTACAGGACTGGGGCGGTTTGACCAGATAGGGTCGGTTAAGAAGGTGACATGCTCGACCTGAACCAGCAATGTGGCATGCCCGACCCAGGTCACGGTGGGTTTGCTGTGACGAGCATTCTCCCTCAGGAAAGCCCCGTCATTAGGTATCCGCTGCGGCGCGTCCTTACCACTGCGAAAATAAGTTCCAAAACGGCGCAGCATGAAAGGAAAGCGCGTGCTGAGTGTTCCGTGACTCAGATCACCCGCCAGATTGGTAAAGCGTCCATCATCATCACGCGGCGCCCCACTGAACAGCTCGCCTGGCGCACCACCCAACAAACTGATCGGCAACAGCGTCAATGACAACAAAAAAACAATAATATAACGGCGCATATGGCAGTCTCGGTCAGTACGTTCGGCTATGGCTTAATGGGGTATAAAGCAGCACACACTGCACCACCAAGGTTTTTTGGGTGCGCGGGTATCGAAGCATCGGCCTGGCGCAAGGGTTACGCCTTAGCGCGTGCCCTCGAACACAAAGGCCGATAACGCCTCTACTTCCGACCCGCTAAGCTGGCCACCATAGGCTGGCATTGCCCCTACGCCTTGCACGACCGCCGCCTCTATCTGCGCTAAACCAGGCTTTAACTTGTCCAGGTTCGGTCCCACCAGACCTTTCGCCTGGGCAGCGTCAAGCGTATGACACACTGAACAATTGGGCTGTGACTGGGCAGTAAAAATGGCTCTACCTCTCTGTGCCGTTTTAGACAGCGTGTAGGTCTTTTCTTTGCTCGCCTGCTCAATAATCACATTCATTGGAACATCACCAGAGTCTGCTGACGCTGTTTCCGGAAGCTCGTCGACTGCCAAAATATTCAGACCGTGGTCGGCCCAGCCATTATTGCCATAACCGCGCTCATTGGGTATCGCCAATTCCGGCTGTATATCGCCCGCGCTGTCGGTCGCGCGAGTGACGTATCGATTTTCCCCAGCATCCAGGGTCACGCCAATGCTGAATGTGCGCCAGGCATTGACACCCAGGTCGGGGCCTATCCATTGCGCATCCTGCCAGCTTTTGCCGTTGTCACCAGAGACCTCTACCTTATCGGCACCACGCTCGCCAGAAAAAGCGACCCCGTAGAGCATTGCTGCCCCTGCTTTGACTGGTCGGCCATCGGCACCGGGGCCATTAAGCCAGGACTTTACAGGCATACGCCACATGGAGGGGTGCTGCAACCCACCGCTCTCACCTATGGCACGAAGTCGATAGCCGGACTGTTGAATTTTTGCAGTAGACTCTAGCGCTGTCGCGGCCAGTCTGGTCAACCACTTCACATTGTTGACGCCAAAATAGCCAGGGACCAACAGCCGCAGTGGCCCACCGTGCGCCAATGGCAAAGGCGCGCCATTCATTTCCCAAACAAGCATGCAGTCCTCGAGACCTTTTTGAATCGGTACCGAGCGCTCAACAGCGACCATTGATGCATCGATACCCTCTGGCAAGGATTCGCCACCTGTGCCTGTTAGAAATGCCGCCTCATTACTAACACCGCCAAATTTTTCAAAAATATCGGCAACGGCGACACCCGTCCACAGTGCGCATCCAGCGGCACCCACACTCCATTGAGAGCCTGAAGGGTTGTGCGAAGAATAGGCGCGCCCATTGCCTGAACACTGCAGTACTGAAGCTACCGTCTGAACGCGCATGCTTTTAAGGTCCCTCAAACTGAGGCTACCCGATCCAACACATCCTTCGACCTTGAAAGACCACTCATCGGCTCTGTCCAGAATGGACGCCGGGGGCATCGGGAGATTATTACGTACAAAGAAGCGCGACAGAGGGGTGATAGGACCAAAGCCGAAACTACCTCGCATAGTTTCTAGTGCCCATGGCAAATCGTTGTGGATCACGAAATCTGCTGCCTGCTTGTTAACAGGCAGGGTTCGGGCTGAACTGGCAAAACTGATGGGAGTCAACGCCAGTCCCACCGACGCTGCCAAAGACTTGAGAATAAAACGACGATTTACCGCATACATACCAATCACTATCTCCTAATGCGTTATCACTGTTGCCATGCGAAGTCCTTAATTGTCTTACCGCCCAGGGCCCAGATAGTCACTGCAACAGTGCATTGCCTATACAGTGCAATGGTGACTCGCTGGCTCCACTTCTAAATTATAGATCATGCGTTCAGCGAGCAAGCATTGGATATCCACTGACCGATCATAACGCTCGGGGGTACTCGTCGGCTTATTTCTACTGATGTGCAACGATAAGATTACAGGTAAAGTAATTACGACCCCGAATATCGAGAAATCTACCATGCATGTTCCGCTTATCATTGAGGCATCCTTAAACGGTGCGACCAGCAAAGCGACTAACCCTAACGTACCCTACACGGACCAGGAAATCGTCGCCGATGCATTGTCCTGCATGAACGCTGGTGCGGCGCTCATCCACAATCACACCGATGAACCTGTCTTCGGAGGCAGCGGTGCAATGGATTACGAACGATACGCCAGACCATGGCGAGAGTTACTAAAAGAACGCCCCGATGCGATTCTTACACCCACAATGCCGGTTGGCCAGGAGGGTGTTCCAGTAGCAACACGCTATAGCCACGTGGAACGCATGGCCGAGGAAGGTTTATTAGCACAAGGCTTGTGTGATCCGGGCACTTTCAATCTGTCGATGCTGGATCAAGAAGGTCTGTTCGCGCCAACCGACATGCTGTACCGGAACGACATGCACGATTCTCGTTATTACGTTGAGGCCTGTGGTCGATTGAATATAGGCCTTAGCATTTCAATTTTTGAACCGAGCTTCCTCAAATTTGTGCTGGCCTACCACAGGGCTGGAAAGCTTCCCCCGGGCGGCCTTATCAAGTTTTATTTTGCATCTGATGAACTGCCTTTTGGAATGCCGCCCAGTATCGCCAGCTTGGAGGCTTACCTTGGCATGTTAGGAGACTGTGATCTGCCCTGGCTCGTATCGAGCTTTGGTGATGATTGTGTCCGCTGTGGAATCGCTGAAGAAGCCATAATCAGGGGCGGGCATGTACAGGTTGGTTTAGAGCCTTACGCAGGCCCCCGCCAGCCATCCAATGTAGAACTGGTCGAGGAAGTAGTGGCACTGGCAAAGCAATTTGAGCGACCCATCGCTACACCGGCCCAAGCCGCAGCTATACTTAAGTTACCCACTTATCCGGTACCTTTCGCCGCTTAGTGGCTGCACCGCCGGCCATAACGCCATCTCAACCGTTACTTTCGTTAACGAGGTGGTGCTTGGAGCGCCTATAAACACCCTGAAGTTTCCCATATTGCGTCTTAAATTGACTCGCATAATGAAAAATTATTCAAAAGCTAAGCCTGAACCACTATCAAATCACAAGGCCTCATACGGCATATTTTTTGCATGATTTAAGGGTGAGCATTAAGAAAGAACAACAGTTATACTGTCGCCGAGGAGCGGCTTTCAAATAAAAAAACGCGCCCTGACTGATACGAGAGCTCGTTCACTGCACTATAACTATAAATATAAGTCAAAGAGGAAGTTCTATGAAACATATGTCAAAGGTTGCGCCCCTGGCGGCGGCTGTCGCACTGGCCTGGACACCCACGATAGCGTCTGCGCAGATGCTCGAAGAAATCATTGTTACTGCACAGAAGCGCGCCCAAAGCCTGCAAGATGTACCCATCTCAGTGTCGGCTATGCAGGGTGAGAAGATACAGGAAGCCGGCATCGCCAACATGGCTGCCCTGGCAGATTACGTGCCTAATCTCCATATCGCTAATGCAGCGGTAAACACCAACATCTACATGAGAGGCGTGGGATCAGGCAACAACCAGGGCTTCGAGCAATCTGTGGGTATGTATATAGACGGTATCTACATGGGCCGCGGCAGACAGTATCGCAATGCATTTCTGGATCTCGAGCGAGTCGAGGTTTTGCGTGGCCCCCAGGGCACCCTGTTCGGTCGCAATACGATTGCTGGCGCAATTAATATCACGTCCGCCTCACCAACACCCGGCGACCCTGCCAATGGTGATATTGCCGTAGCCGCTGAAACCAACGGCGGCCTGATCGTAGAGGGCGGTATTTCTGGCTCTTTGAGCGACAGTTTAGCCGGGCGATTTGCCTTTAAATATCGCGAAACAGACGGCTTCGTCGACAATACTTATTTGGATCAAGATGAGCCAGAGATTGAAGAAACGGCCATGCGCGTAACATTGGTATGGCAGCCTACTGACGATCTCGACATCAACCTCAAGTACAGTAACTCAAACGAAGAACGCGTCGGCGCACCTTCAGGTGTCTGGCTCTGGCCGACACCCGCAGAGCGAGATGAATTTGTTCCTAATCGATCCGCAACTGCAGATCTGGTTTACGGCCTGATTGATACCAACTTCCCTGATTATGCCGCCGCGGCTGGTGAGGATTTTGAAACCTACAAAGATGGCGGCTACGGGTCTGGCACAGAAGTTGGCGTCGGTCGCTACCCTGACGGCGACGATGCCGAAGTTAACAACTTTGCAATGAATATCAATTGGCAGGTTGGTGACTACACCCTAACGTCGGTCACAGGTTGGTCTGATTATGAAGTGCAATCCGGCTCAGATGTCGATTGGACGCCACTGCGCCTGATCGCGCGAGATGATGACCAGGACTTTGAGCAGTTCAGCCAGGAGTTTCGTATTGCCTCACCAGGGGGTGACTTTATTGACTGGATGGCTGGAGCCTACTACGACTCGAGTGAGTTGGTGACCGATCGCCTCGTTGCGATCGACCTATCGGCGGATGATACCGTTGGAGATCTCATCGGAAGTAGTCTTAGCCCGGCGTTGCCTTCAATACCGCTGCGAGACCTTGGAGACCTTGGCGCTCCATTCACCCCTGTCACCTCTTTAATCCCTCTGATTACAAACCCGTTACTGTTTTCTGGGTATTCATCGGATCAAATAGGGCGTAATCACCTGTATGAACTGGACTCTGAGTCCTGGGCGATATTTGCCCAAGGCACAGTTAATGTCACCGATAGCTTCCGTGTCACCCTAGGTTTGCGTTATACCAGGGAAGAAAAAGACGTCTATAGTCGCCAATACCTGGTAGACGACACGTCAATCGCTGACGGTTCCAATTACAATACTCGGAGCGACGCATTTTATCTGGGCCAAGTACAAGCACAGAACTACAACACCTACGCCTACGAATACAAGGATGATCGCAGCACTGATGAATTGATTCCATCTGTTGTTCTGCAATACGACGTTGGTGATTACGGCATGGTTTATGCGAGCTTCTCTCAAGGGTTCAAGAGCGGCGGTTTTACCGCAGCAGATGACGGCGAGCCGGGCGAAGTTTCTTTTCGGGATTGGCCATGCTCGCCAGAGGCTGACGGCTCTGTAGATGTTAGTGCGTGCTACGACCCCACCATACCCAACGACGACTTCGAATTTGAAGATGAAACGGTGGACGCGTTCGAGATTGGCGGTAAGCATACGCTGCTTGAGGGCTCAATGACCGTTAACTGGGCACTGTTTTATACCGAGTACGAGAACCTGCAGACCGCTATCTTCAAGGGCGTGGGATTCACCGTCAAAAACGCTGGCTCTTCAGAGATCAAGGGTTTGGAAGTTGATACTCGCTGGGCGGCTACCGATAACCTGCAACTCGGTTTGAGTTTCGCCTGGCTTGATGCAACTTATGCAGAGTTTGGCGATGCGCCTTGTACTGCTATTCAGCTTGACGCCAATCCCCAGTGCGGGATATCGGGCAATGCGGGGAACAGCTACAACGACCTCAGCGGTGAACCCACTCTCTATGCTTCCGACACAGAGTGGTCGCTGTTCGCAGACTATAGCTACCCGCTTGGAGAGCTAGACTTGTTTGTCAGTGGTGAAGTTAACTATCGGGACGAGTACAGTCCTGCCGGTGACAACGATCCGATTGATATGGTTGACGACTATACTCGTTTAAATCTTCGAATCGGGCTGCGAGCGGAAGCTTGGGAAATCATGGCCTATGGTCGTAACCTTACCGACGAGGCAGTGATTATCCAGAGCTTCGACACGCCAACAGTTGCCGGTTCGCATTCACGCTTTATGGGTGAGGGTCAGGTAATAGGATTACGCGCTAAGTACATGTTCTAACTCAAGCGTAAGCTGAAAATAAGACCCGCACCGCAAGGCGCGGGTTTTTTTTGGCCCGAAAAGCAGGGCTACATAAATGCACCCGAAGTGAAAAACCAAGAAAAGCACGAATATCGCCAGAATCATTGAGCGAATAAGTCTCACCGATATCGATTCCCTCCCGACGACAGTCAATAAGAGCAAACTTTACTTAGCCAGTTCTCGCAATGACGATTCGTCTCTAAATTGCACCTACTGGACTTCACTAACAACCTACAGTAGGATTGGCCTTACCACTTGACCGAACTGATGCACCTCCAACATAAAATAATATAATATTCAATAAAAACAAGCACTTAAACAGGACAATGACATGAAAGGTTTGTTGAGATCAGCGCTATTACACACGACTGTAACCGGGCTCGCTCTATCCTCGCTACTGGCGGCGGGTATTGCATCAGCTCAAACCAGGACACTTGAGGAAATTGTTGTCACTGCACAGAAGCGAGCCCAGAGCGTGCAGGATATTCCATTAGCGGTATCTGCCATCAGTGCAGAAACCATCGCCAAGCTTGGCATCGTGGATACAACCGAGTTGGTGAGACTAGCCCCCTCGCTCACCGTTGCCCAAGGCGACAACAAACAAAACAGCAGCTTTCGGTTACGTGGTATCGGTACCGATGTGTTCAGCATCGGTGTCGAACAAAGCGTCGCCTTTATTGTTGATGATGTTGCGGCGGTGCAGGCTGGACAGGCTATTTCGAACCTGGTGGACATAGAACGCATTGAAATATTGCGTGGTCCCCAAAGCACTTTATTCGGCAAAAGTGCTTCAGCGGGTGTCGTCAACATCGTAACCAAGGCACCCACCGAAACATTCGAAGGCTCGGTAGAACTCACCGCAACAGATGATGAGGAATATAAAGTGCTGGCTGCAATATCGGGACCGGTCAGTGACAATCTGGGTTACCGATTAACAGGCCATTGGAGCGATCGTGAGGGGTATATCAACAACCTCAGCATTGGTGAAGATGTCAATGATAATGAAAGCAAGGGTCTACGCGGTAAATTACAGTGGTCGGCCAGCGAAACCGTCGAAGCTGACTTTTCGGCCTATTGGTCTAAAGAAGAAACTACCTGCTGCGCGCTCACTTGGCTTGACCTAGACCCAGATGCAAAAGTGTTTGGCATAGTGCCAGGTGAAATTGCAGAGGGCATTACCCCATCAGATGAGAATTACGACTTCCGCTCGGAAGATGGGCCGGTTGATAGCAGCGAAAATTCGGGCGCTAACGTGAGAGTAAATATTGATTTGAGTGACTTTATTCTTACCTCAATCACGGCCTACGATAACTGGGAGTACGCCAACGACGGCGATGTTGATTTTTCAAATGTAGATGTCTTTGGCTTTTTTACCGGCGGAGCGGTCCAGGGCGGTTTTTTCTCTGAATCCGACACAGAGACAGATTTTATATCGCAGGAATTTCGATTGCAGTCGCCCTCCTTTGATAACTACGACTATCTGATCGGCGCCTACTACGCGAAGGCCGAGACAGACCGTTCGTTCTTGCGTAACCCGGGCTTGCCCATTATTCCTTCAGATTGGTCAGGCGTCTCTGAAACTGAAAGTTATGCCTTGTTTGGACAGTTTACCTGGCGTTTTACAGAGGCCACCAGCGTCACTGGCGGGCTGCGCTTTAATAATGAAGACATCTCGGTCGACTATCTCGATCAAATCAACTCTCCCGACCAAACAGTATCTGGCGATGACAGCGATTCCGAGGTTTTGGGCAGCCTTTCCTTACAGCATTTTTCGTCTGATGAAGTGATGTTTTACGCCAGATACGCACAAGGTTATAAGGGACAGGCCTACGACATCACTTCCGGATTTACGCAAGTTAAAGCTGACAATCCGGTGGCACCAGAAACATCGGACTCTTATGAAATTGGGGTCAAAAGCACGTTGTGGGATCAACGACTGTTGCTTAATGCGACTGCGTTTTACACCAAGTACGAGGACTATCAGGCTCAGAGCACTGCTGTAACCCCTGATGGCGAACTTGTAGTAAACATCAATAATGTGGGTGAGCTTGAGACTCAGGGAATAGAGCTGGAAAGTAAGGTATTACTTGGAGACAGTCTTACGCTGGCATTCAATACGTCTTACATCGATGCCGTCGTAAAATCTTTTGAGGGTGCTAACTGTTTCCCTGGCCAGACAGAGGCACAAGGCTGCTCTGGCGGTACGCAAGATATTGTCGATGGAGAACTGCCTAATGCGCCGGAGTGGAAGTACAGCATTATTGCCGATTACAGTAATGACTTGGGCGATATGTCTTTTTACGGCTTCATCAATTTTTCCTACACCTGGCAGGATGATCTCAACTTTTCACTTAACCAAAACCCGTTAACAAAGCACGACAGCTACGGAGTAGCAAACCTGAACCTGGGTATTAACGAGAAAGCCAGTGACCGCTATCGCGTGACACTCTTCGTCAACAACCTGACCGATGAGAATTATCGCTCTGGTATTGGCGACCTGCGGCAGCTTTATGGCGGAGCCACTTCACTGACGAACATCTTCGGAAGAGGCTCGCAACGGTATGCTGGCGTGCGTTTAAAATTCAACTTTTAACAACGCTCCATCAGTCTGCGGTCGGCTATTGAGTTTAGCGCGTTAAATCAGCCGAACCGCAGACCTGCCCTGGTAAGGGGCAGCTGCACGCAATAATGCATCGGGCCAACGACGGCATTCCACAAGCGGATGCTGGCTATCGCAACTACCCCTGAGTGGGGTTTCCCCTGTTATTCCTCCCGAGACCAGTGCCAGTCAAACACTGCGCACTTGGGTGGCCATATCAATGATTTGCTCACTACCGATGTTTCATTTGTCCTATACTGACGGTAGAAATTCGCTCGGGGTGCCCTAATGAGTAGACTTGCCAACCGAATCAGTGCCGGACACTTTGTTGTCACCGGCGAACTGACACCGCCAAAAGGTACAGATATATCCGGCCTTAAAGCACGCGCCGAACTACTAGCCGACCATATCGACGCTTTTAACGTCACCGACTCTCACGCCTCGAAGATGAGCCTTTCACCCATGGCTGCTGCCCACGAGCTGACGGTGCTGGGAGTTGAACCGATCCTGCAGATGACCATCCGCGACCGCAACCGCATTGCCCTGCAGAGCGATATGCTCGGCGCCTGGCTGCTGGGTGTGAAAAATCTGGTGTGCATGGGGGGCGACCCCCCACACCTGGGAGATCACCCAGAGGCCAAGCCGGTGTTTGATATATCGACAGAGGACCTCATCCAGGCCGCAGGCAATCTGAACAACGGCAAGGACATGATGGATAACTTGCTCAGCGGCAGCACCGGGTTTCATATCGGCGCAGTGGTAAACCCCGGAGCGGAAGACCTCGACAAAGAGATTGCTCGACTAGAGTCCAAGGTGGCCGCAGGCGCAAAGTTCTTTCAAACTCAGGCAATTTTTGATGCTGATCGGTTTGCCGGCTTCATGGAGCGAGTCAGTCACCTGGATATCGCAATTTTAGCGGGTATCATGCCGATCAAGTCGGTCAAGATGGCCGCCTTCATGAATGAAAAAATCCCTGGCATCGATGTTCCTGATCATGTGATCGATCGTATCGATGGCGCCGCAGATACTGTCAAGGAAAGCACTGCAGTTGCCGCTGAAATCATCAAAGAGATAAAGCCAATCTGCCAGGGGATTCATGTGATGGCACTGGGTTGGGAGGAACACATTCCCGGAGTACTTCAACTTGCCGGTGTCACACGCGAAGAATAAACGGCCAATACGCAGCAGATATCTCGCAATTTTTCTGCCCAATGCTGCGACCGTACCCTCGCCGCTTCATGGGACTGCCTGTCGCCAGTCGCCGCATAGCCCATCCCACCCCCGGCATAAACAGTAAGCATAACGCCCGTATCAACCGTGGTTGATGGCGGTTCTAGAACCACTAACCGGGTTCTCAGGCAATCGCTATATTGCGCATGGGCTTTTTATTAGGGGGCGGCAGTTGGGGCTGAATACACTAACTTGCCCTTCTTATACGTTGCCATTATTTGAATGTTCTTGATCGCCACAGGATCGATGGTCAGGGGGTTTCCATCAAGGATCACCAGGTCTGCCAGTTTACCGGGGGATATTGAGCCTTTACTGTTTTCTTCGCCGTATTGCCATGCGGCATCAAGCGTAATGGCCTTGAGAGCCTGGCGTGGACTTATGCGCTCGTCCGGTCCAATCACCCGGCCTGTACGAGATAGCCTGTTAACTGCTGTCCAGACCGTGAACAGCGGGTCAAGAGGCGTCACCATGTAGTCGCTGTGATTAGTGAAATGAATACCGAGCTTAGCAGCGCTTTTCATCGGGCTCAGAAAAAAAGCTCTTTCTTCGCCAAGATTTTCTACATGAACATCGCCCCAATAATACGCATGGTTGCTAAAAAACGCCGGCACCATTCCATAGCGAGCGTAGTCCTCCAGCTGATCCTGGCGTATGAATTGAGAGTGGATGATTACCGTACGCGAGTCTTCCCCCGCCAGGGCTGCATACTTTTTATGTGAGTTCAGCAGTATATCTACTTCTGCATCAGCATTGGCGTGCACAAATGCGCGCAGGCCAGCGCCATAAACTGACGCTATTAAGGCATCCATTTCAGCGGGTCCAACGATCGGCTCGCCGCGCCAATCTGACTCACCTGAAGGGCTTTGAGTTAAGTACGGCTTTGTAAAAAAGGCAGTTTTGCCCTGTGGCGATCCGTCGCCGACAATTTTAATGCCTGCGAGCTTCAGGCCACCGTTGTAGTGCGCATAGCTTGCTTTTTCCTGGGCAAATTGCGGAATTTCTGCGTAAGAACCCAGCACTGCCAGGTCCAGATAAAAATCACCGCGTTTGGCTGCCGCCTTGTAGTCTAAAAATTCACGGTAGTGAGTAATCCCATCCTGCGCTGTGGTTATGCCATTGGACGCATAAAAGGCTTGTGCCAGCTTTATGTTGTCGGCTCGCTGTTTCGGGCTGACACTCGGAATCGCAGCGGCTGCCGGAAACCATGCAGTTTCCATTATCAATCCCAGAGGCTCACTGCCCCCCTCGCGGCGCACAATAAGTCCGCCATCTGGCGTGGGCGTGTCCGCATCATAGCCAATAGCTTCAAAGGCTTTGCTATTGAGTACCGCGCCATGAAAAGACACGTGAATAATGATCACAGGGTTATTGGGAAATATTGTGTCAATGTCGTCGCGGGTGACATGACGACCTTCGTCCAGAGTGTCCTGATCATACCCATAACCAATCAGCCAATCTCCGGGTGCCAGTTTATTTGTCTGAGCCTGGGCTTGAAGCTCACTAATAATATCGGCAATGTCCTTCACATTGCCCACGGGTGCGGCAGACAGGTTAGCCCAGCCCATGGCATTGACCGCCATTGAAAAGTGGCTGTGAGCATCGATAAATCCAGGCAGAATTGTGCGGCCTTGTAGCTCAAGACTCTCGGTGTGATCTCCGCGCAGCGCTTCAATTTCTTCAGTAGAGCCGACTGCCAAAATCTCTCCATCACGCACGGCGATAGCATCTGGGCTTTCTAGCATGGTATCCATTGTAATGATGGTGCCACCGGTGATAATCAAATCTGCCGCAGCGGTACTTGAGTTGCTGTCATCTTGGATCAGCTGCGCGCTATCCGTCACCTGGGCACAGCCAAGCACAATAACCGCACAAGTGATGAGAATAGAGAGATGTACTTGCCGTCGATTTTTTTTCACTTTCGCTAGTTCCTTATCCGTTGAGTCTGCACCGTGCTAATGCTTTCGCTTTAAGCCTCTCTTTGCTTCGGGCAAGCTTAGAGAAAGCCTTAATATCTATTGGTTCGAGTAGAGATAAAGTAGCTCATCATCACTTTTGATGAGTTTCCTGATCTGAGCGCCTCTGCTGTTCTAAATTCAACGTCAACTCCTCGAGTTCGGCTGTAAGTTGCTGATGAGCCGTGGTTTTTTTCAACACCTGCAACTGCTCGCGAGCAAGAGTGATATACATCAACGCATCGTCAAAACGCCCCGCCAATAGCTGCAATTCGGCCATTTCCGCCTGCCAGCCTGGCGTGGCTCTGAGTTTTGGGTCAAGGGTGGATAAGCGCTCGATAGCCGCCGGATAGTCACCTTGCTCCACCTCGAGACTTATGGCGTAACGTTGCAAGCTCGATACCGGGCCTATTTCAACCATCCGCTCATCAATTGCTAATAGCGCTGCCTCTGGGCCGTACGCTGGCATAGCAGCCAGAATACGCGCCATCGAAAGGTAATATCCAGGTGCGAGTTGGTTGTCTATCGACATGAGTCGACGATAATCCTGCAACGCAGCGTCGTACTCCCCAGCGTCTCTCAGCAAACGAGCGCGGTAATCTAGCGAAGAACGGTGCTCAGGATGCAATTTCAGGTAACAATTGAACTGGCGTCTGGCGGCAGAATAGTCTCCCTGACGGTACAGCAGTAAGCCATAGACATAGCAGACTGCTGAAGGGTCGCCTAATGTCTCCGCCGTTGAAATATCTCTTAGGGCCATTGTTGGCTGATTGTTGTCAATGTACACACGTGCACGGCGCAACAGCAGTTGCTGCTCTGGCTGGCGTTCAATCTGCGCAGTCAGAACTTCAAGTTTGTGCGCCGCAGAGGCATCTGCCTGGCAAAAGGCAGCCACAACTGAAAGGCTGCAACAAAAGATGAAAAAAGCAACTCTTGGGCCCCGGTTGATTGCCCCAAACTCTGGCAATAAACCGGTCAGTATCGGTCTGATAATTTCAGCGGGTCATGGTGAAGTAATCCAACACCGCCCCTTCAGCATTGATGAAGCTGGCCGTAAGTTGAGCGTCATTTACATCGATAACGACAGACCCTACTGTCAGATCACTGAAGAAATGTGCCGGATGAGGATAGCCCTCGGATAGGGTCGTTACCTTGCCCCCATTGCCAGCAACGGTGTAAACCACTTTGTCATCTGCACCACTGCGAGTCACCTGAGTGTATTGCTGATCGTCCTGACCACTGGCTGGCTCGCCATCATCATTGAGTTCAGCGTTTGTGGCTGGATCGTAAGTTGATGAAAGCCCGGTGTGGTCGCTCAGGTAAACGGAGCGTTCATAAATATGACTGTGTCCTGAATACGCCAAATCGACGCCATAGTCTTCAAATACAGGCGTAAACTCTTCGCGAATGGCAAAAATAGGTTGGTCTATATCAAACAACTCATCGTCAGAATCGTGGCTCCCTTTGGTATATGGCGGATGGTGGAAAATAACAATTGTCCAATCAAGGCTGTTGGCAGTTAGATCATCAATAAGCCACTGCAGCATTGCTGCGCGTTGGTCATCATCGCGAATGGATAACTGGGAGTCCAGGCTGACTACATGCACATTAGCGTAATCAAAGGAATAATACTGTTCTGTTCCACTGGCCAGGCCACCGGCCTCTCCGTTAGCTGGCAGCGTGAATATATTCAGGTAGGGCATGGTATTTGGCTCTGGATCTGGTCCGCCATTGTCCTCCTCGCCTAGCAGCTCATAACTTGAAATATCTGCTGTCCGGGATATACCAAGAGAGCCCATTTCATGATTGCCGATGGTCGGCCATAGTGATGTGGTTTGAAGTAGCTCTGGATATACCTCAAAAATAGCGCGCTGGTGCTCCAGATCTGTTCCCTGATTGTAGGCGTTGTCGCCGAGCATTAGAAACAAATCTGCTGGCTCGCCATTATCGGCCTCTACCCAAGACAGAAACCCCTCTTTGACCATGGCTGCTTCCGGCTTTCCATAACCCGCGACGCCTGAGTCTCCCACAATCCAGATCCTGGTATTGCCATCGGCAGGTAAGGCGCCCCCCGCAGGTGACGTCCGAAATTGGCGTGACGCTGCAGCACTGGCGGCACCGCCCACTGAATAATAATAGGTGGTATCCGGTGAAAGTCCGGTCAACTCGGCCTCTAAATGTCCTGTTTCCGTTTCCGTGGCTGTGGTCAGGGAATCTTCTGGCATAAAGTCTATATCAGTGCCAAAACAGACATTGTCGGCACCACCATCGCCCTCCAGGTCGCCTCGCCATTTAATAATGACTCGGTCTGTACCCAACTGCTGCAAAAAAAGCCGCTCGGGATTAATTTCTGCGCCACTGCACGCGACGGGGGCCGGTTCTGGTGGCGGCTCTGGAATAGTGTCGTTACGATCGTTATCGTCGCTGCAGCTTGCCAAAAGAATGGCTGCAAAAATGACTATCATTTTTATTACTTTCATTATAAAGACTCCGCGGTAGGGTTAGCACGCCTTAGTCATTATTAAACTTTTTAGTTAGCTGTATACCAACAAATTAAAAAAGCATATGGATCAAAAACTTAAACCATGGAATATCCTCAGAGGGCAAACCAAAGGAAAATCATCTTTCGCTGTGAGCCACACTGTTATTACCTGGCCTTAGGCCTGGTGCTTGATCGAAGTATGCCCACCAATAAACCGACGCCCTGAGCAGGTATCTTCCGAGAACCCGGTAATTCCCTATCAGCCATTAATGATCGCTGAATCCCCAGCGCTGTGACACATCAAGATGTCGATATTGCGTTTTTTTGGTCTTCGGTTTCATAGGCCTGAATTAGTTCGTACCAACCAGACCCGTTAATATTCATTGGAATGTCACCAAGTCTCTCCATAGTTTCGACGTGATGCTGCCGGCCTTCCCAGGCATCCGGATCGGCCTGCCAAGCATTTAACAAACGTTCCGCCTCTTCATAACTCTCGGCTTGGACCTCATACAAGGAGAGGTAAGCCGCCTTGGTGTCAAAATTTAAATGCGGGCCGCTCAGTTTGTAAACACTGCCCTTTTTAACCTGCGGGCATTTTGCCGTGTCTTCAATGTGTTGCTCTACAAACCATTCATCGAAAGCTACCTGATGTTTATCAGACACGGGTTCACACAAACCAATAAGCATGAAACTGGGCATAATATTTTCCTCACTTTTCTTTTTGTAAAAACACTTAACACTTTTATCAATTTATTTGCATGTTTGGAGCGATAATATATTACGCCGCTAGTCAGTGTCGGCAAACTAACTTTCTGAGGCTGCTATCGACATCAAGATTGCTGAAATTGACACAGCAATAGGGCCAGACTGCGGAAGGTATGATAGCAAGTGTCAATGGGCACGCTTATCAGTATTCATCGTTGAACTTTAGTGAGCCCAGCGATTTAACTTGGCATTGCGCTGTAATATCATCGCCATTTCACGTCATCGATTTATATTCATGAGTGCATTAATTCCCCGAGAGCCCTTTTCATACCGACAAGACACAAAAGTGCCTGATTTCAACGATAGCGGTCCGATCACTGTGGTGGATGGAGATTGCGCACTGTGTACGGTTGCCGCTCGATTGATCGCCCGTTTTGACCGCGCTGTAGAGTTTCGTATCTGCCCATTGCAAACTGAACTAGGATCTGCCTTGTTACGTCATTACGGTCTGGAGAGTTCAGACCCGGAAAGCTGGCTGTATATCGTTGATGGCAGCGCATATACATCGCTTGATGGAATGATTCGTGCCGGGGCTCGCGTCGGCGGCGCAGGATGGCTTCTGCAGCCACTCAGGTTAATGCCAGCATCAATGCAGGATTGGTTCTACCAAAAAATCGCACGCAACCGTTACAGACTATTCGGGCGTAAAGACATGTGTGCAGTGCCAGATCCGGCTCTTCGTGCACGACTTATAGAATGAAGGTTGTTGTTGTTGGAGGTTACGGCGTTTTCGGTTCACGTCTTGCCGAGCTTCTACTGCGTGACGGGCACAGTGTATGGGTGGCCGGTAGAAGCCTGGAAAAGGCGCAAGAACTTACCAATGTGATCGGGGGACATCCGCTTGAGGTTGATGTTCGCACTACACCGGATAAGGTCCTGCAGCCTCGCCCAGACGTGGTCATTGATGCAACAGGGCCCTTTAAAGGCAATCAAGACAGCGCGTATCACCTACCGCGCTTGTGTCTTGCAGCCGCGGTAGATTACTTAGACCTGTCAGATAATGCAGACTTCACCTCCGGAATCTCTATCCTTGACGAGGCTGCACGCAAACAGGGTCGCCGACTACTTTCGGGGGCATCAAGCGTTCCTGGTTTGTCGTCGATTGTCGCCGCTGAACTTTGTCGCGGATATGACGAAATTCTGCTGATCGATATCGCCATCCTGCCAGGCAATCGAGCACCGCGGGGTGCAGCAGTGATAGCGAGTATCGTAGGTCAAATGGGAACACTATCGCCCGTTTGGAGAGGCGGTGTCTGGCGCAAGCAGCGCATCTGGACTGACGCAAGGCGGGTCAGTCTCGACCAAGGCCTGACTAGAACCGGTTACCTCATTGAGGTGCCAGACATTCGTCTGTTTCCAAGGTTTTTCCAAGCCCGGTCTGTTGTTTTTCGTGCCGGTATGGAACTTGGCTTGCTGAATATGGCGCTGGGCAGCCTGGGTTGGGTAAGACGCACCTGGCCGTTCGATGTCAGTCCGCAGCGCGTTCGTTTAATGCAATGGTGCGCCAATTGCCTCCTGCGCTTTGGCAGCGACCGGGGCGGCATGAGCGTTACCGTGGTCGGGCGCAAGGGAGCTGCTTTCAGTCAGCGTGATTGGCGATTGATTGCTGCGGCCGGGGACGGCCCCTACATACCCGGCATTACTGCGCGTGCTTTACTGCGCAGCCTGAAGCAGGTGGCCCCGGGTGCACGACCATGCCTGGCAGAACTAACACTGGATGAAGTAAATCAAGCGATGTCCGATCTTTGTGTAACGACTGAACTGAGCGAAACGGCTCGAAAAAGCTTGTTCCAAACTTGCCTTGGCGATCGCTGGGCTGAACTGCCCCCGCAAGTGCAAGACTTGCATAGCGTTCAAGACATTGAAAGTTTCTCAGGCACTGCACAGGTGCTTCGCGGTAAGTCTCTCTTCACACGTTTGCTGGCAAATATTTTCCGCTTTCCCGCAGCCGGTGAAAACGTGTCGGTGTCGGTGACGATGACACGAACCAAGCGCGGCGAAATTTGGGAAAGAAATTTCGGCGGTCGGATTTTTCGATCTCACTGTACCTCGGCGAAGGCTCCATATCGCTACAAGGAGCACTTCGGACTGTTTACCTGCGAGCTGGCGCTGCTCGTTGAAAACGAATGCATTAGCTTGCCGGTGACGCGCGGGTGGTTTGCAGGCATACCCCTACCGCGGTTTTTTTTACCCCGAAGCGACAGCCGCGAATATGTCCAATGCGGTTCATTTTGTTTTGACATCGCTCTCAGAGCGCCCTTTGGTGGTGGCTTGATTGTCCAATATCGCGGTTATCTCCAACCGGATAGGAGCGAGCTACTGCAAAATAAAAACTGACGTCGGCTTTCAGTAGACTACGGCTGCTTGCAAACGGGAGGCCCTCAACATCGCGCTACTGCCTAGTTTTGCCCATTGCACACACTTTAGCTGAGACTCCGATAATGTGAGCACCCACAAGGCGCCTTCGCGAGCGAAATGATTCTCTGACAGCAGCAGGAAAAGCCCCGGGACCGAGTTTTTCTTATTATAAATTGCATATTGCAACTCATATTGCAACTCAAAACACATTGGAAAGTTATCTATAAACCAGAGCGAAATTAACGCATCGTCCTTGGCTGATAACTTCGTGAACTCGGTCACAGAACTGAATTTAAAGTGTGAAAAGTCGACACTATATAGCGCTATTTTGGCGGCTGGCCTCATTATTGCGTAGCTCTGGGCACGTGCGTCGGGAGCCGTGAACATGGCTACGGAATTACTAAATACTCAGACAACAGTCACCGCTTACGACTTTAGTCCGTCTTCGCATGGGGGCCAATCTAAATTTGAACGCGTGTTCGCCAACTTCCCTGACCTGGTGCACTCGGTCGACGAGGATGGCTTCATCGTGTACGCAAACCCGGTAGTCACAAAATTGCTCGGCTATGAGTTGGAAGAGTATGTCGGCATGCGAATTGTCGACGTTTATGCACCACCATACCATGCAGAATTGGCAGCTGGCTTCAAAGCACTAATTGCGAGGGGGGAGCTGGACACCATTGAAAGCTGCCTAATATCGAAAAGCGGCGAAAAGATCCCTGTAGAGATAAGGTCACTCGCCAAATATTCTGATACCGGGACGTTCTCCAAGTCTTTTTCTATCATCAGAGATATGCGGCCGATAATAGCGATGAAAGAGCAGCTCAGATCTGCCAGCAGAAAGGCTGCACAAGGTCAGCTGGCGCAATACGTGGTACACGATCTGCGATCTCCACTAACCACACTCAAGCTTCAAGCTGAATCGCTGCAAACTCTCGAAGTAGACCAGGGAGTTAGCAGAGGAAAATTAGACAGGATTTCCAGAATCACATCGTCTGCCGTAGAACAAATCGAGGAGCTGTTAAAGGTTCTCAACCGAAACGGTAACGCTCCGATAACAAAAAAACCATGCGATGTTGCCGAAGCGCTTCACCAGGCGGTGAACAGAGTTTATGGCGCCTCACTTGCGGCTAACATTGCGCTGGAGACAAATATACAGATAAATAAACACACGATATTACGGGGCGACGATCTAGGGCTTCGACAGCTCTTCGGTAACCTGCTGAACAATGCTATTGCAGCTGTCAAAAAACAATATGTAGGCGAAACAGGCGGAGTGATCAAAGCCTCACTCGTTGCAAATAAGAATTATATTGTCGTCAAAATTGAAGACAACGGAGTTGGTATTGATGACGCTGTGGCTACCAAAATTTTCGATCGCGGGTATTCAACTCTACTCGATCCAGAGGGAACTGGCTTAGGCTTGAGTATTTGCAAGAAAATAGTTAGAGAACACGATGGTCAGATCTCGCTTTTTACGTCCAAAAGTACGATGTTCGAAGTCACTCTGCCCAAGGATCTAAAAAAATAACTACCAAAAACAATTCCAAATTACTGCCTCAGCCAACAGTCCTGTAACATTCACTGAACGCACTCATTCTCGATCCGCCATGGATAACGCCGGTTGCCATTAATATGAATGGTTTGGCGACTTAGTCCGATAGTGCCGTTTTCTTGGATTTGACGGGCAAACCTCACAGGGCATCAATGACGGGAAAGTTGTAGGCAAAAAAAAGCCCTCAGTCGAGGGCTTCATTCTTTGGTGGGCCAGAGTGTCACGCCTTTGCAGAGGTGTCCTCGTTGGCGGCATACCAGATGAATAAGCCAAAGGCGATCTTGTTCAGCACATCAGCCAGGTTGTAAACGATGTTTAACACGCCAACATCGGTTCCACCCGCCATGTAGCCGAAGAAGTAGCCGAGGGGATAAATCGACCAACCAATTGTGACCGTCCACTTCATTAGCGTATAGGCCTTTTGCACTGCTGCAGGCGCTTCGTTGGCGGCCACTTTGCTGGCCTCTCCGAAGAAGATTTCGTAGAGAATGAAAGCCCAACCCAGCATACCGATGCCAAATCCTACTGTGACATTGAGATATCCTGCTTCGCCCATGTAACCCGGCACCAGCATTACCAATGTTCCGATAAGCAGTCGCCAGAAAACTCCGCCAGCCACCTTGGTGATAGCTGCTAAGATTAAATAAAACTCAATCATTAGGAGCGGCACCGTCAACAGCCAATCAATATACCGAAAGTCGGTTGGAGTATCCCCGGACATAACCCATACTTCTCTCATGTAAAAGTAGTGAAATGCCGCTATGAAGGTGACCAGCGCAGATACTGTTAGCGATGTCGCCCATTTTCCGCCTATTCTGAGCGATTCCATTAGGAAAAACACGGTTGCGGCCGCGAGCGCCATCGAAATCAACCAGAACGAGTATCCTACGAAGTCCCCTGACTGCAGCATTGACCCGCCCTCTGCAGCAAGCGCAGTCCCGCTGGTAGCGAGAAGACCTATAGGTAAAGCGATGTACTTTATGAATTTGAATGCATCTATACGCATCATTATCTCCGAGTATGTTATTTGAAAAAATCTCGGCGATCCATTAGCCCGACACTCTGTGCTTGAAATGCACAAAGAGTTGCAGATCCGTCTGTACGCGAGTCGAAAGCTATGTTCACCCGCATTACTCAATATAATCATGTTTTTTACGTCACGACAATGGCGAATGAGCGAATTTATTGAAGTCAGTTCAAAAGACCGTGCCGACGTCAGAGGCCCCTGATACGCTGGTTTCGTGGCGCGTTGGCGACCCTGGAGCTCAACACTAAAATCAATTCTACTGACAATCGGGGCGTCCTGGCTCCCGGTCATTTTTGACAAAAGACGTTTACATGAGCCACAGCACCCCTCATATCCTTTAAAGCTTGCTCAGTAATCGATTTATAGCCTGGCTCATCTGCTATTGATTTGCGTAATTTGGTTTAATAATTTTAAAAAATTCAATGAATCTCTATAGATACGGCACCTGTACCTTGTCTGCATTGTGAATCGTTACAGAGTTTATTGAAATGAAACCGAACAACCTTATGACCAGTAATAGCCGTCGTCTTTTAATAGGGCTTTTTCTTGCTTCTGCATGTATCCTATCGGGGTGCTCCTCTATCAGCTATCCAGTATGGCTTGGCGACAACGGAGTAGAGCAAATGTGCGAATCGGACGGGCTGTATGCCTATTCTCACCTCGGAGTCACTAAGCAATTCGAGGTTCATCTGGTTGACGCACAAGGTATCAGCGAACACTGTGGGCAAGGCATGCATCAGGGAAACCAAATAGAAGCATGCATTCTGGGTAACAAGAAGATTTTTGTGAAACCAGGTAACAGGTGCGCGTCGCACATGGCGCATGAGCTTAGCCACGGTTTTGGCTTGCACTTTGTCGACCGACCTACCGTTCATCGTAGTTAAGGACTGAAGCGCAGTGAGCGCTGAATTTGATCTTAAGAGATCTTGTTTTGGTGATTTTATGAAAATATTAGTGGTCGACGATGAGCCTTTAATAGGATCAGAAACTAGCGAATATCTCTCTCTCCATGGATACGTTAGCGACCACTGTCATAGCTGCGATGCGGCAATGGAGATCTTGAGTTCAGACCCAGATATACGCTTAGTTATTACTGACCTACGCATGCCTGAAAAAGATGGATTTACATTAATTGAAGCAACTCAACCGTTGCAGCGCCATATTGAGTTTATCGTGGTAACAGGTCACGGCGGGAAAGACGAGGCGATAAATGCTGTACGCACCGGTGTTTCTGAATTCCTAGCCAAGCCAGTAAATCATTTTGAATTATTGAAGGCAGTTAAAAATGCGGCTCAAAAGATTGCTGACCACGACCATGAGTTGAGTGTCAAATCTTCATTACAGGGTAAGGTTTTTGCTGGGGAAAAGAAGATTGATCGCTTACTTGGTAATCTCGATACTTCCTACGCAGAGCTAACCTACTGTCTTGCAACAGCATCTGAGTACAAAGACCCTGAGACAGGACAACATATATCGCGAATTGGAAGCTATGCCGCTCTCATCGCTGGCTTAATGGGATGGACAGAACGCAAGGTAGAGATGATTCGTTTGGCAGCCCCCCTGCACGATATTGGAAAAATTGGCACTCCAGACTCAATATTGTTAAAGCCGGGAAAATTAGGTGACGTCGAACTCAGAGTTATGCGAACTCACTCCTCTATCGGCCATGCAATTTTGTCACAGAGCACCAGCCCTGTGTTAAAGATGGCTGCTAACATCGCTCTTGCTCATCACGAACGCTGGGACGGCAGTGGCTATCCAAATGGTCTAAGTGCCGAAGAGATTCCAGTGGAAGCTGCTATTACCGCTCTTGCGGACGTCTATGATGCGCTGCGTTCGAAACGGCCTTACAAACCCGCTTTGGACCACAGAACAACATGCGATATTTTACTCTATGGCGATGGCAGAACTGAAGCTAAGCATTTTTCACCCGAGCTACTGCAAATATTCAAAGAGAATCACGATAAGTTTGACGAGATCTACGAGTCTATGCACGACCAGGCAGTAAGTTGTTAGTCGCCATGGAAAGGCGCGATCACTAATCTAAAAATAACGTGCTCGAGGCAACAATAAAATGCAAAATCAAGGTGAAGTAACATCTTTACAAAGAGCACTGATTCTTGTCTTGTCTTTCTTTAATTCGGAATGCCCGGTGTGTGCTTCGCGTTTGAAAGTCTTTTTCAAAACACACAGAGTGTCATCAGGCACAAGCAATTGTTCTGTTTGCGGTCACCAGCAAAACTTTGGCATCCGCAAGTGTCGAGGGGACCATTACTTTTCACCTTTAGGCTCCGAAAAACAATAAGCCGGCAGGGCCATGCATAGGAAAAGTGGGTTGAAATTTTCAGCCACTCCGCTCATTTTGGTGCGACTGAGTGAACAATAATACGTTATTCTAACTTTACGGTTCCTGTGAAAACGTAACCTACGCCACGAACGGTTTTTACAAGATTAGTGTCCGTGTAATCAGACAGCTTTGCTCGTATACGACTGATCAAGTTATCTATAGTTCGCTCGGAGCCATAGGAATTTTCGGCGTAGACAAAGTCAACCAACGAAGCACGTGACAGAACGATGTTTGGACGCTCTACTAGCGACCTAAGCACAAGAAACTCGTAAGTTGTAAGTGCAATATCTTTACCGGTTGGAGAGGTCAACGCCATAGCCTGAGTGTCTAGGGCGAAACCAGAAAACAAGTACTCTGCGCTGCCTGCCAGTCGGCTAATACGCCCCGAAAACTGCGACCCTCGAGAGCGAGATAGTAAGCGCGTGATTTTAGCTATTATTTCGCGACTGTTATAGGGCTTACCTAAAAAGTCATCGGCGCCTAACTCAATCCCTGCTACTCGCTCTTCTACCGCCGAGTTTCCCGATGTAATAATTATCGGGACTTCACTGCTAGCACGCACCTCGCGAATAACATCGAGACCATACCCATCTGGCAAGCCGAGATCAACGATCATGACATCTACCTCCCGATGGCTGACATATTGCCAAAAGCTCTTGATTGAGTGACATATCGCGACTTCAAAGCCAGCATTGCTCACAGCAAAATTAATTTCATCCGCCAGATCTTTATCATCCTCCAGAATCAGCACAGCTGGTTTGTCTTTCATTGCCTTATTTCTGCTCCTTGGCCGCTATGAGCGATAACAAAACGTTCACATCAATAGGTTTGGGTACCAGGGTGTAATCAATATTGTGAAGATGCGAGAGATCATCGGAGGCGCCTAAATGACCCGACACAACAATAAACCCAGGTTTCTCCCTGTCAGCGTAACTATCATGGATTCGTCGAATTAGCTCAGCTCCATCTATGTCTGGCATCCGCATATCAGTAATAACCAGATCTAAACTCTGATTTTTGGCCACCTTCAACGCAGATAACGCACTGGTCTCATAAATCACCTCCCTACCTGTCGATTCTATTAGGTCAGCGAGTTCCTCCGCTATATCGGGCTCATCGTCTACTATCAGTATCACATTAAATATCCGTTTTAATTAACCGGATTAGTTTATCTATAAGTTCACACTGTAGTGTGTTTAAATTTATTTAAATATAGATGAGGCTTCGTTTTTTTGCCAATACTTTCGTTAACATTCCACAAAAACTAGGCGGATAGAGCGCAGTGGAAAATATCATACAGCAGGACTCAGCTTCGTCATCGACCACGGACGGCGCGATCATTAGATTTTTATTGACATGCGGAGTGCTGCTTTTATACAGCGCCAGCATTACCGTGTTTGTTGAAAACGATCACCCGACTTTCGCCCTATCAAATCAATTTCTTGTGTTTTTGGGCGGGCTATTTTTTCTTGTCTTTTACAGTTTTCGATTTGCACTGAGTTTTATTTGCATTCAATTTGCACTCATTGCTTTTCTGGTTAGTCAACTGCAAGCATCAGCTATCGTTGAGGAGCATGTCCTCGATTATTGTGTAATAGCCATGATGCTTGCACTCATTGAATGGGCGATGAGAACAGAATTTCGTATTTCATGGCCCGAAGCAGCCACTATTGCTGTCACAGCAGCGGCGCTAGCAAGGTTACTGTTTTTGCCTATGATAGCGCCAACCGAGGAGAGTCAAGAGCGATTAATCATCTTGTTCTATTTCCCATTAAAGGCACTTGCAGTATTCATTGTTTATTTACTTTACAGTTCATTTCCGAATAGCAAAATACTGGGGAATCATCGCGAACGAATTGATATCACTATATTTTCTTTGGTGACGACGACCATGTATACAGTCGCGGCGTTCATTTTTTTCATAATGGCTTTTCTAACCGTGAATGAGCAGGTAACCAACTTATTTGACTCGGCTAAAAAGCAGTTGAAACAAGAAGGTATTACCGTTGCTGAAACAACGGCACGAACTTTTCGTACTACGGAACGGCTCGCTATTCAGCTTGCAAGCACTTATAAATCGCAAGGAAATGATGATTATTTTAACGAGCAAAGTGAGCTGATTAGGCAGGTCGCTCCCTTCATCTCTGAGGTAAAAATTAGTGCAAGCGGTGAGCCGGCTAAGTCGATATACACTAACTCCACAGTTAAATATCCGTTTGACACAGCAACGCGGGGATTTTCTCCCTGCATCACTGCGACGTCGATACCATGTGAAGAAGCTGTAGGAAAGCACGGCAATGGCATTTACAGACTCTCTCTCGGAGCATCAAAACATCTGCTTTTTTACGTGAATTATAATTACATGTTCGCCGCTAACAGACCAATTATTGCAAGACATGAGAGCGGTGAGATTGTTTTTCAGTCGAAGGAGGCTCAATCAACAGATTTAACTCACTATTACACGGCGAAACAACTCAAGAACAAAAACATCATGGATGAAGATTTTCACCGTCGTGCTTGGATAATTTTCTCGGCAAATTTTCCAGAGTTTGGACTGAAATGGCGCGCGCACACGAAGCGTCGCGGAGAGTACACCCTCGAATTATACCAATCCTTAAAACGCGAACTCGGCATTATAGCGGCGCAGTCAATCACCATAGGTGAAATATTTTTGGCCGTAGTGCTAGTTATTCAAATTGTGAGTGTTTACTACATAGCGCTCGCGTCTCAACAAATGGCAGTGCAGTTGCTGGAAATTGAGCAATGGTTCCTGCAGTCCGACTACGACCTGGATGTGAAGCTTTCCAGACTGCCCGAAATGAATCAGATTTTCAAAAGAATACAAAACGCGGCCTATGCTCAAAGAAGGGACATTACTGAAAAAATGGAATTGGGACGGCTAATGCTTCTTGAGCATAACGAACTAACAGAAATGGTTAATGCTGCCGGAGCGTTTAAGATTTTGCTCCTTTCTGACGAAGGTGAAATTATTATTGCGAATGTTTCTGCCCGCGAGCTCCTGAATGTCGACGTAGGTACAAACTTGTTTTCTTCTGGCTCAAACAATATCCCTCGCCATGCTAACTCTTTGCTAAGAAAAGTGGCGGAGCAATGTGAGGAGTTGAAAAGCAACAGCTCGTTAACCGCTATCGAGGATGAGATTGTCATACGCGACGCTCGTGAAAATGACGAATATTGGCTGATTGCTGTATCGCGCTATAGAGGTCTTGAAGCAACAACGGGCTCGTACAGAGACAGAAGTCTGGTTTTTATCAGTAATATTGATGAACTCGTGGCGGCGCGGTCACAGTCAGAACACTCAGATCGCCTGAGCTTACTGGGCGAGACCGTAGCGGGGATGGCGCACGAAATGAACCAGCCACTCAATGTTATAACGCTGGCAGCGGAAAACTGCGAACTACTAATACAACAAGAGACGCCTGACAAAGAAAAAATAATTGAAAAGATTCACAGAATTAAAAAGCAGGTTGAGCGAGCAGCAACACTGATTACAAGAATAAAAGGACACGGAAAGACTCAGGAAGAGGATCGCCTCGTGTTTGACGTGTCTGAGGCTGTGCATTCTGTTCATCAGATGCTTGCCCCACAGCTTGAGTTAGATAATATTTCGCTTAATATAATAACAAGCAAAGATTATTTTAAAGCAAAAGGGTCACAGACAAAGCTGGAGCAGGTGATCTCTAATATTGTTATTAATGCCAGAGATGCAATTGTTGCAAACAAACAGCGATCGACTGACGAATCTATCGTTGTCAAGGTGGACGGTGTACATCAAACGGTGATTTCTATTAGTAACTATGGCCCAGAAATATCTGCAAATGAAATAGGAAAAATATTTAATCCATTTTTCACAACGAAGATGCGCTCTGATGATTCGGGTTTGGGTCTGGGCTTAGCGATTTGTGCACGACTCGTTAGTGAATTAAGTGGCACAATTAGTGTTGAATCCCGTGACGAACGAACAACATTTATTATCGATCTCCCCAATTACGAAAGAGATACGTCAAGTGAAAGCGCATAGCACCCCAAGAACGACATACGGAATGAGGCTTTCTGCGTTCATAGATAAATTTGATGTTGGCGAATTCATTGTAATATTGATTTTTTCGGGCCTTGCTGTTGGAGCCTTGCTCGAACCGATAGTTATTGCCGGCGTACCAATATTTGTTACGGAAGCATTCCTGTTTCTACTTTTCGCCCATACGTCTCTTAAACAAATGTGGTTGGTCTTATTGCTTTTTGCTATCGGATGCAGCCTTGCTTTGCCCTTTCATTTTTCGCCGATCGCGCTAATACTGACAGCTACTATACAAGCGATTTCGATCCGCTTTGTAACGAAAAAATTGGCATCCGGCACAGTAACAGAAGGTATTATTTTCGCGTACTTTGCCGTCATCCCCGTCATGTTCTGCGCATTATATCTCACTAATAACGATCTTCAACTCAGTTCATTACAAATAGCGCGAAAGGTAATGGAAGGTGCAGTTTGCATTTTTCTGTTCCATGTAATCGACAAAGCCGCAATATATATCAATGCTTACTACGATAGGTTACTCCCTTTATTTCCGTCGAAAATATCAACAAAAGAATTTGCCCAATCAATGATGGCAATTGGCCTTACCGGGATCATGGTGCTTATAACTACGGTTGAATTAGAAGAACTGAACGGCACATGGGGCTCAGCAATGTACAGCTCTATCGAGGCAATACAAACTGAGCATAGCGTAGTCATGCGACAACGAATTGCGCCGCTTATTTCTGTCCAGGGTCCGATGAGCACTGCTCCGGGCCCCTTAGCTAAAAACGAAAAACAGAACATGTATGCAGAAGCAGGAATTATCAGTGCCAGATTTATTCCAATTACTGCAGATAGCAAAATCGAAGATTTAGGCAAAGATTACACAGAAACCCTGAATACCCTTGTCAAGCTTCGCCGAAGCTCTTCAGCATTTGCTGTTATCCTGACTAATGATACCAACGGCGAGCGGTGGGATTTCTTAACTTCCTATGGCCCATCCGGAATTCTTGTATTATCTTTTAAGAGTAAAGAAGACTTCTCTAGCTTTTTTTCAACTGAGAACACACAAGTCACTCTTTCTAAAGAAGGCTACGTGAGGCATGGGCAGTCAGAGAGTTTGGAAGACGCGCTTACCAAAAACCCGGGACTTAAAGAAATCACCCTGTTCGAAAATGATTCCATGAGCTTATGGGTGCGCTCGGACTTATTTGTACATAACCATATGTTGCTCTCGGCGCTTGCTAACGGACAGGCTCATCTGACTTTTTCGTCAGTATCGGCTCTCAGCCCTGGGGGTATAGAATGGACATTTATTACTACTGCTGACGCCTGGCCATATATATTTCAGCACTATGCTCCCTTTATGCTAGCAGTCCTCTGGGGCTTTCTAGCTCTGTCTCTTTTTATCATAAGTCTTGGGTTTCTTGTCCACAGAGCGTTAGACCCCGCGCGGATACTTTCTAGAGACTATTCTGATTATATTATTTCTTTGATGGGGTTAGATACAAACGCCGAGCCGCCGAAAACCCGGTTGACCCTTATCGAAGAGACTGCCGACATACAAGATACATTGCTGACTTTAACGCAAGAAATTCAAACGATGAATATTGCGATGCAAGATACCTTAAGTGGTTATCAACATTTTTTCGACGAGATGCCAGTCGGCGTAATGGGCATAGACGAGACAGGTGAAAGAAGTTATATAAACGAAAGTTTGGCAAAGATCTGCAGACTGAGTTCTGTAGCGCTGAACGATATTCAAAACCAAGCCATAATGCTCTTTGACAATAACAATACTACAGCGATAAATGTTGAGATTGTCTGTGGTGACGGCAACCCACATCAGCTTGATCTCTATACCGTGGATCGGCTCGGTGAAAAAGGATTGAAGAAAGGTATTTGGGTTATTATCGCTGATCGTACAGAGGAGAAGTTGAAAGACAAGCAACTCGCGCAAGCTTCCAAGCTCGCAACTCTCGGACAGATGTCGACCGAAATAGCCCATGAACTCAATCAGCCGCTAAACGTTATTTCATTATGCCAAGCTACCATAGTTGCTGAAATTCAAAAGGCAGACACTGACAAAGAAAAGGTACTGAAAAAGACAACACGTATAAAGTCAGCTGTTGATCGCGCATCTCGAATTATTAATCATATGAGAGTCTATGGTCGCGTGGATGCAGGAAAGCTTGAGCTCATCGACGCTCGACTGGCAATTCAGGGCGCTTTAACGATGACTGAAGATCAGTTAAAAATACTCGGTCTTATGGTGTGGACAGAGATCCCTGATGATCATTTGCTAGTAATGTCAGATACTACAAAGCTGGAACAAGTCATCATAAACCTGATTTCCAACGCCAGGGATGCGACAGTTGAAAATGCAGAAAGGCCTGAGATATGGGTAAGAGCTGAAGCTGAATCTGGACAGGTAAAGATCGTTGTTCAAGATAACGGTGGCGGCGTGAAAGATGAAGATCTTTTTAAGATTTTCGAACCGTTTTGGACGACGAAGCTTAGTGGTGAAGGAACTGGTTTGGGTGGCTCAATAAGCTACGGAGTCATTAAGGAAATGGGGGGAACAATTGTAGCTGATAACGTCCAGGACGGACTAAGAGTGACGATAACCCTCAAACAGTTTCGAGGCGAGAACGCACTCAGCAAATCGGCCATTGCCTAGGTCGTTAAAGGGAACTTTTCAAATTTTTTTGAGGTCTAAAGCACGTGTACGGTATCATCAACAGTTCATTTAAAAAATACATCATCGAAGTCTATGGCGACGAGCAAGGGGCGGAGATCTCCGACTCATCAGGGGTCAAACCAGAGGTATTCAACGAATATCGCCGCCATGACGATGAAAATACGCTGGCGCTTTTAAAGGCTGCAGTTGAATTCACCGGGGAAACTCCAGACCACCATCTCCGACAATTCGGCCGCTTTTGGGTTCGTAGAGTTGCAACGAATGACTTTCGCGGACTCATTGACAGCTACGGTGGTGATTTTGTATCCCTGATTCAAAACCTCAATTCGATGCACAAAGAGATTTCCGGCACCTTTCTAGACTACTCACCGCCGAGCTTCGCAATAGAAGAGCTGACTGAATCACGCTACAGCGTTACTTATCAAAGCCATCGTCAGGGTTTCACTCCTTTCGTTTTGGGAATACTCGAAGAACTGGGTGATTTCTACGGGCTCGTCACAACGATAGAAGCAGTTGAGACAACGTTAAGTGACAAAGGCGAGAAAAGTGTAATCTGCATAGAAATCCCGAAAAAAGTCCTCGAAGTTTAAGCAAATTACGTCGATTTTTTCCCTCAAGGCATTTTTAGAACGCGCCGTTTGTTTCGCCTGACGGACGCAAAGTCCGTTTAATAAATTTAATAGAATGAGTGCGAGTTATTCCACGATTTTCCTCTAAGCTGTACTCATGTAGCGCTTAAGTAACCCCACTTACTAATTGGTTTTTGAAATGAAAATTTTGCTCGTAGAGGACGACCTGGCAACAAGAGAAGAGGTCTCCGATTTGCTCGAGACACTGGGCCATCACACGGTCGACTCGGACTGCGCTGAAGAGGCATTACAGTACATTCGATCAGACGGATCTGCCGATTTAATTTTATTCGATTTAAATATGCCAGGCACCTCAGGTTTGGATATGATCAGGGAGGTTCGCCACACGTCGACACAGTCAATTAGCACAATGCCAGCAATTTGTATGACAGGCTCAAGGGATGCTCATTCGGTAGTAGAGCTGCTTAAAACTGGTATTACAGATTTTCTTTTTAAGCCACTACGCCTGGCCGATCTCAAGTCTTCACTACAGAAAGTTGAGAGCGAAATCAGTCGAGTGAGAGCGCAAGAGAGTCAAGCCGCAGCGCTCAATGACAAGCTTAATGAAAAAGATAAGTTACTTGAGGAGCTTTCACTCGAATTATCTGAAAGCCAGACAGAATCAGTGCTTTGTTTGGCCTATGCCGCAGAATACAAAGATTTGGGCACTGGCGCTCACCTCCGACGTATTAGCAAATACGCAGAGCGAATGGCGGAGCTACTGGGCTGGTCAGAAGAACGTTGTTCCAGTATCGCCCTGGCGGCGCCGCTGCATGACGTGGGCAAGATAGGTATTCCTGATACCGTACTGAATAAGACAGGAACGCTTACGAGTCGAGAGTTTAATTGTTTGAAGTCTCATACCACGCTCGGAGCTGAAATTCTTTCCGCGTCGAAAAGCCCCGTGATGCGATTGGGAGCGAAAATCGCTCATTATCATCACGAAAATTATGATGGAACAGGCTATCCAAGTGGGCTTGTGGGGAGTCAGATACCTATAGAGGCCATGATTACTGCCATAGTCGATGTCTATGACGCTTTAAGAACCAGTCGACCGTATAAAGAAGCTATGGATCACGCGTCAGCTATAGACACAATGTGCAACGGCGACGAACGAACAGATGTTTCAAAATTTCACCCAGAATTATTGAAAACGTTTTTACACAATCATCACGACTTTGGCGAAATATATCGTAAGAATACTGTCGCAGACGTCCCACCAATCATGCTGAGTGCAGTCGCGCATTAAGATTAGCGCATAGGATCGCATCGAGCGATTCCTGCACAGCAGCGTCGCCAGCATAAGCCCGCCCCTAAATACATGGATTGACTAGGAAGCGGCTTCTTTCATTTAGCCACAGCTGCTATGGCGTACCCTTGCGGTGAGACAGGGATGCGGACCTGGTCTTTCCCTGCTCAAAAACTGCTCTACCGCATCTAACGAAAAAGCGAACTTTGACCACTTAAAGAAAATTAAGTCAAATTCTGATGTCTTTTCATCAGTGCTAATGAGAAACATCGCTCGCCACTAACAACTTATCTACATATACTTTGGGCTCCCGAAGTCTAACTTATTCAGCTCAGACCAATTTACAGCATAATTAAAATTGGAAGTCACAATGCGAGACAATCCGGAAGTCACGGTACGAGACGATACTGATTCGCAGGGCCTGCTGTTAGCCGAGCGTAATCGGCATTTCAGCAAGTTAATGATGATGCTCGTGTGGGTTGGTTTGGCTGCTAATATTGCGGTGACATTTAACTGGTTGGAGACTGGTTGGCGGCCTGGCGTTCTTATTGGATACCTACTGAATATCATTGTAATCGTATTGCTGATCTGTCGCGAAACTATAAGTCTTCGCGTGCGCGCGACCATTTTTCAGTTTTGTTTTACCTGCTTATTTATTACCAGTATCTTAAGTGTCGGTTATTTCAGTGCATATCATGCGGGAGCACTGCTTTTGACAGCAACCGCCTACATATTTTTGGGCGCGCGAGAAGCAATCGTACAATACGTGGTGTGTGCCGGTGTATATGTAGTATTTTTATTGATAGTAGGTACAGAATTATCTGCTGATTTTATTAGCTACGAGACAGCATCCGCAACTCCGGCATTTAAGATCTCCTACTTCGTGACACAACTCGTCATCGGCAGCGGCCTATACTATTTAATGAGCATGAACAGTCAAATTCAATATCGGGCTGCGCACGAAAATGCAAAATTAGCGGAAGAAAATGAAGCTCTCATTTCGTTGATTTCTGAAGCGCCCCTTGGATTAGCTCTTTGGAACCCAGAAGGAATATTAGTATTTTCTACCAAAGAGCTTGATGAAATGCTTGATGCAATGAATATTTATCATGACGGAGCCCTAAAGTTCGACGAAGCACTGGAGGCTTCCCTGAAACAAAACCTGCATTCGCTTGAACCGGGACAAGAGAATCACTGGCATAAGCAACGAATCAAGGAGTTCTACGCAGGGACACATCAGAGCGAATATGAGATGAGTGACGGAAAGTTCGTATCTGCAATCGACAGAAAAATATCCAATGGCTTCATTGCGAGTTTCAGGAAAGATATCACCCATATCAAACAAGCGGAACGCAAAATACGCTTCATCACGGATAATGTCACTGAAAGGGTACTCACAGTTGGAAGGAAAGGCGACATAACATTTGTCAACGCTGGCGTTGAGGCATCGTTTGGTATGGGCAGCGAGGAGCTTGTGGGTAGCTCAATACATCACTTATTTACACCGCAGTTTCAAACTAGACTGGATGGAATACTTGATACAAAAGATTTAAATGGCTTCAACGCACAAGTATTTACGGAAAACGTTGAAGCTGTCAGAAAAGATGGGACACGCTTTTCCGTGGACGTGCGCTGCAAACGCACTCAAGTGGAACATGGAATAGAGCTATTAATGGTAATCTATGACCACTCATCGCTCACCAACGACGAATTGAGAGTCAGGCAGCTTCATGAGGCGATCCAAAAAATTACTGCCGGGATCGCTTTGATCGCGAAGACTGGGAAGTTATCATTTTTTAATGGTTCCTTTAAAGATCTTGTCGGTGGCGATTCAAATCCAGAGTTGGGCGGTTCATTCAGCTCTTTGATCGATAAACTTGTAACGTCTGATTGGATGTCAAAGGAAAACCCAACCGACACTGAGCAGCAGTTGCGTAGTGCATACGAAGATGTACGCTCTGGACATGTAGAAATCGCTGCCAAAAATAATAAATGGTTACAAATTAGTTTTTTTCATCTTTCTGATGGAGGCCGGCTTTGCGTGATTATCGATGCATCACAAGCTAAAGCGGTGAATGAACAGTTAGTTCAGACAGGCAAGCTCGCTTCACTTGGAGAGATGGCGGCGGGTATCGCACATGAAATTAATCAACCCCTCAACGTTATCAAATTAGCATCACTCAATTTAGAAAATATATTGTCGTCAGAATCGTCATATACAGAGCCCGTTCAAAAAAGGATAGAAAGAATAATTAGTCAGGTCGACAGGGCTGCAAAAATCATTGATCAGATGAGACTTTACGGTCGCGAAGCAAAAGAATCATCTAGCGAGGCAAATCCGCTAGTTTGTATCAAAGATGCCGTTGAAATGCTTTCCGCAGAGTTTAAATTGGAAAGTATTGATACAGAGCTGGTGCTACCCGAGCGATTGCCTCTTGTGAAAATACATCCAATTAAGTTAGTGCAGGTTTTAGTCGTAATGATGACTAACGCCAGGGACGCGTTTAACGACAACAGCATACCGCGCCAAGATCGTATTTTAATGATTCGCGCCGAAATGAACGACTCAGACGCACTTAAAATAATATTGGCGGATAGTGCAGGTGGAATTCCGTCGTCTGTGATCAGTAAAGTCATGGACCCGTTTTTTACAACTAAACCTCCTGGAAGCGGAACAGGTTTAGGGCTCTCAATTGCAAGCCGAATCATTACCGATGCTAGTGGACATATATCCGTTAATAATCGAGACGCAGGCGCAGTTTTCGAAATCACATTGCCCGTAGGTCACTAATCAGGTGACACAATATTCACGATCTGTCTGAACAGCAGATTGGAACCTGCTTCATCGTCGACTTCATGATTACGACTGTCTGCAAAGCTTACTGGACGAGCGGCGGCTACTCGAGAGGCTGTGAAAAAATATTACGAAATTGCTTCGCGACTTCCCTCATGTCATAGGGTTTCCTAATCATTAGAAAAGAGGGAGTTTGATCTTCAGCTGTATCAGCTCGTCCCCTACTAAAACCCGATGTCAGAATAACTTTAATCTCTGGATATCTCTCTTGTGACCAAAGTGCCAACATATGGCCGTCCATCTTACCGGGCATAAGCACGTCGCTAAATAACATATCAATCTTGACACCCGATTCAATAATCGCACGGGCGATATCAGCATTCTCTGCCTCAATCGTTGTATACCCAAGTCTGCTTAAATCTCGCACAGTCACCCTACGTACACGAGTCTCATCTTCAACCACTAATACAGTTTCTGTGCCTTTCAAAAGGTCATCGAGGCGTTCCGATCGAGAACTTATATCGCTGACGCCTATATCTTCAACTTCTTCCAGTACTATTGAAAAGGTCGTGCCTTTGCCAGGCTCACTTTCGACTAGGCACTCGCCATGGGATTGACGAGCAAACCCATAAACCATACTAAGCCCCAGGCCGCTGCCCTGACCTATTTCTTTGGTGGTAAAAAAGGGTTCAAAGATTCGTTTGATGTCAGATTTTTCGATGCCAGTTCCTGTATCTGTTACCGATATACTAACTAACCTGTTGTTCAGAGCTTCCGCTTTATTCGACGAAGAAAAATCGCCTTTTTCGTAACGGTTTGCACTGAGAGTGATACAGCCACCGTTCGGCATAGCATCGCGAGAATTCAGCGAAAGGTTTAGCAGTGCATTGTCTAATTGAGAGGCGTCTACCTTGACAAACATTTCGCGCTCAGCCAGCTCCGTTACTAACTCAATGTTTTCGCCCAGCGTTCGAGCAGCGAAGCGGGAAAAATTATCGAGCACCTGATTAACGTTTATCACTTCAGGCTTGAGTGCCTTACTTCGAGAAAACGCTAATAATCGCTGGGTCAGTTCTGCCCCATCATCGACGGCAGACATTGCATCTTCAAATAACTCGCTAATTTCTGATTGGGCACTGCCAATATCCTGCTGCAGAAATCTTAAATTTCCGCCAATAATACTCAGAAGATTATTGAAATCATGCGCAATGCCACCTGTTAGCTGACCGACGGCTTCCATTTTCTGGGCCTGATTAAGCGCGTTTTCGTTCTTGCGAACGTCGGTCATGTTATTGCCAACTCCAATAACCCCAACTATGGAGCCTTCTACGTTTCTCCTGGTCGTTGCGTTGAGCAAAACCTCTAGTCGGTTCCCACCTTTAGTGTAAAGCGGAAACTCGTAGTTTCCTGTCTCTTTGCCGTTCAATGCATCATCTAAAACTGTCTTCACCGACGCTTTGTATTCATCGGTAATGAACTCCTGAACGAGTTCGTGACCAAGTACTTCCTCTTTGCTGTACCCGGTGAGACTTACTGCTTCCTGATTCCATTCGTTGACCAGGCCCTCTGTATCAATTCCAAAAATTGGGGCATTTGCAGTGTCAATCAATTGCGTCAATTCATTGGCAATTCTTGTCGCTTCGGCCTGGGCCCGCTTCTGCAATGTTATATTTTGCCCGACGCCAATAACTCCAACAATATGGCCTTCTACATCCTTTCTCGTGGTTGCATTGAGTAAGACCTCTAGTCGGCTTCCATTTTTTGTATATAGCGGGAACTCATAGTTGCCAGTTTCGATGCCTTTTAACGCGTTGTCCAAAACCGTTTTGACCGAGCTTTTGTATTCATCGGTAATAAACTCTTGAACGAGGTCGTGTCCGACCACTTCCTCCTTACTATACAGAGTGAGTTTCACGGCCTCCTGGTTCCATTCGTTTACTAGGCCTTGTGTATCAATGCCGAATATCGGAGCGTTGGCGGTATCGATCAATTGTGTCAATTCATTGGCGGTTCGACTCGCTTCGGCCTGCGCACGCAAAAGTTCCGATAATTGCGCTTGTTGTTCAGTAACTAAATGGATGCGCTCAGAAATATCGGTAAAGCTGACTATGGATCCGACCACGCTATTATTTCGGAATATTGGAAATGATCTGTATTCTGCGTAAAAATAAGTGCCATCCGATCGCCAAAGCACCTCGTCATCAATATGGCTTCCTTCTCCTTCTTGGAATGCTTTAAAGATTTTACATTCTTCTATCGGATATGCGCTGCCATCGCGATGCGCATAATGAATCAATTCGTGCATGTTTTTACCGAGCAGATCATTCTCGGACGCAAACCCCAAAATTTTAATACAAGCAGAATTTGCAAAAGTACAGTCACCACTTAAATCAATACCATAGATAGCTTCACCGGTTGAATTAAGCAGCAGGTTTGACCAATCCGATTCGGCACCCAAGTTTTCAATAAGGTGGACTTTACTCTCAATCGACTTACCAAGATAAAAAAATACAGTGGCTAAGACGACTGGGGCCATATCGATTATGTAGTGCAGATAGCTGCTCTGATGAATTTTCGCAATCGAGTTCAGCGAAAAATCGAATTCAGACAGTACAATACTTAAGGTCCACGCAGACAACGGGAAAATAAGACCAAATACCAAGCCAAACACCATGTAGCTGTAGCGTGTGCTTAAGATCACCTGGTTGCTCTACGTAAAGTTTTGCGAAAGAACGTTTATCAACACTGCTGAAATTCCCTTTTAGCAATATTAGACTTAATTAGTCTCCCACGATTCGTCAGTCGCTTGGGAGCCCTCTTCAGTGCCCCTAAAAGACACACATTACGACCAATGCCTTCTTAGTTTAGCGCCCTACTGGCACAGTGCAAATTTTCATTGGTTTAATTAGGTTTCGAACTACTTGCATAACGTTTTTACAGCCGTCTCAGGCGAGTTCGTTTTTATATATTGCGGTCTCTCTATACAAGTAACATCAACTTGAGATTCATGCTAGATTTCTCTCAGTCTACAAAGCCAAAAGCTAACAGCAATGAAAGCGCACCAGTTAGATGTTTTTCGGAAAGCGTTGACCGCCCGAGCACAAGAGATCGACCAACTGAACAAAGACAGCAAGGATGCCGCTGATACAGTGGCACTGGACCAGTCCAAGGTTGGCCGTCTATCTCGCATGGATGCTATGCAAGCCCAGCAGATGGCACAAGAAACGGCACGCCGGAGACAGCAACAATTACAGAAAATTAAGAGCGCACTGTATCGGTTGGAGGATGGTAACTACGGCTACTGCTTCACATGCGGCGATGCCATTGACATTGGCCGGTTAAACTTCGACCCCGCTAGCACTCGATGTATCGGATGTATGGACAACTGACCCCTTTTATTCGAGGTCACCCTGGTTAACCCTTTAGACTCACAACACTCTATCTTTTTCATGTTTATCATAGGGTTATCCCAATAAAAACCATATGGCTATAAGCGCTGGCTGATCCTCTAGAGTTGGTAATTTTGCGTCGTGTCGATTCCAGCGAGCGACCAGGCTGTAACTGGCTCATTTCTTGCTACTAATAAGAAAAATAAGAAATGTTCGTTCTGGATATAGGGGCGGTTTGCCGCCCTCTCACTACCGAGCCAGAGTGCTAAAGCCGAGGTATGACTAAGCCAGCCAAGGCACCGATACATACAGCTACAGTCGCAGAGACGAGCTAAAAGCATAAGAGAACCAACAATGATTCCCGCCAGATTACCAGCATCTGAAGGACGCCGTTTGGATACACTCGCTCGATACGAGATTCTCGATACTTCTCCCGAGCAGGCCTTCGACGACATTACTATGCTTGCTTCGCAGGTATGCGAGACTCCAATAGCGCTTGTGTCGCTTGTAGATAAGCATCGCCAGTGGTTCAAGTCACGAGCCGGTTTGGAAGCGACGGACACTCACCGGGACCTGTCCTTTTGTGGACATGCAATCCTGCGAGACGAAATATTTTTCGTAGAGGACGCGCTTAAAGATTCGAGGTTTATCAACAACCCTTTGGTCCTTGATCACCCTAATATCAGGTTTTATGCAGGTGCACCGCTTAAGACCCCTGCAGGAGAAAATATCGGCACTCTCTGTGTCATTGATACGATTCCTCGAAAATTAACTGAGGCGCAAAAAAACAGCTTGGTCGCCCTCTCTAGACAGGTAATCGCGCAAATCGAACTGCGTTTCGCCTTGCAAAATGCAAATTTAAAAGTCCGGTCGAAAGCGCTTTTTTTGGCTGACATAAGTCACGAAATACGTACGCCAATGAACGCTATTTCGTCATGTACCAATCTATTAATTGACCAAATTGAAGATCAAGAACAGCGGAAGATGCTCGGGCTAATAAGCAATGCATCAAAAGGCTTGATTTCAATGATTGACGAAACCCTGAACGTAACTGAGCAGGATTTGTACGATGTTGAACTAAAGAAAATCTCGTTTGATCCTCGTGAACTGGTAAAAGAAATCGTGGATATTTTGGGGGCCCACGCCTTAGACATGGATCGATATATTTACAACGACACTAAAGAGTCTGTTCCCGATTCGATAGTGGGCGATCCAATCCGGGCACGACAACTTCTCTATAACCTGGCCGGCAATGCGCTTAAATTTTGCTCACGCACCGTCACCGTGTCACTTGATGCAAAACAAACGTCGCATGGCGAAAGACTGTTAATAACAGTAAAAGATGATGGCGCAGGAATGACTCAGCAAAATCAAAACAAGATTTTTCAGCAATTTGCGCAGGCCGAGAAGAACAACGATGTACCGGAGATTGCAACTGGGCCGGGTCTGTCAATTTGTAAAACCCTGTGCAACGCAATGAAAGGCAGTATTTCGGTAAGCAGCACACTGGGTGTTGGAACGACTTTTTCTGTTGAACTACCCTTGTGCCACGGCCAAGATACTGCCGTTACCGAGGAGCCTCGGGTAGTTTTCGAATTCGATTCCAAGATGTCAGAAAATCATCCAATGCGAATACTTATCGCCGAAGATAGCGAGGTCAATCAATTCATAATCTCAACAATGCTAGGCAAACTGGGGTATGCGGCCGACATGGTCGCAGATGGCAGAGAAGCCGTGGATGCAAGTCTAGCGGGAGACTACGACCTTATCTTTATGGATATTCGAATGCCTAATATGAATGGCAAAGAAGCCACCCAAAAAATTCGACAGGCGGCGATTCGGCAGCCAACCATCGTTGCACTAACAGCGAACGCGTTCGACGCAGACAAATCCCAGGCTCTGTCGGCTGGCATGGATGGGTTTATCACCAAGCCCATCAGTCTCGAACGCTTAGTCAACGCAATTAAATCTGTAGACAATTCAGCGGCAAATTTACAAAGAATAGCGGAATAAGAAATTCAGGCCTTTTGTCAGAGCGAGGAAAAATGAGCAGGCATGCCTTTCGAGGTCTTCACAGCCTGCCTCGTAGCCTAGCCAGAGTTGACCGCATTACGAATTTTTCTTAGTTTTTCTGGAAATGTCGCAACATCAATTGGTTTTGTCATGTAAAAGTCGCACCCCGCCGAGATACACCTGGACTCATCACCTTTTATCGCCTGTGCTGTTAGAGCCACCAAGGGGCACTCAATTTTAAGCGCCTTGAGCTTGGTAGCAGCCTCATAACCATCCATTATTGGCATTTGCATATCCATAATAACAAGATCTGGAGGACTGTTTTGCTTCATCATTTTTTTGTAGCACTCTAAAGCCAGGGCACCATTGGTGACATGATCTACCTGTGCCCCTTGCTGTTTGAGAATAATCATAAGTAGTTCAGCAATACTGACACTGTCCTCACAAAGAAGTATCCGCCACCCATCTAAAGCTGCTTCAGATCCGCCGCTTGGAGTGATGTCGCGACTGTACTCCAGTGCTTCTGCACCAGGTTTGATCCACTGCGCATCTGGAGAGAGAGCGACATCCAGGGCAATCGTGAAGGTTGTTCCCCTCCCCTCTTCCGACTGAGCTTCCAAGGACCCTTGCATTAGTTTCAACAAGCTTGTAACCAGCGCCAAACCTAATCCAGCACCCTCAATTTCATTTGCATTGCTGGTTTTGTGTAAACGCGAGAACGGTAAAAATGCCTCGTTAATTAATTCCGGAGCCATTCCGCATCCTGTATCTTCAATCTGAAAAATTAGCTTACATCCAGAATTAACGGGAGCGGCGCTGACCGTCACTTTCACGTAGCCTTCTTCAGTATACTTGAGCGCGTTAGATATTAAGTTTGTGAGAATCTGTCTTACCTTGACTCTATCTACTACTACCTCTGTAGGGACTGTTCCCTGATAATCGATTATTAGTTCAAGATCTTTCGATTTAGCTCGAGGACGCTGATTCTCTACGCAATCGTCCAAAAAACCTGTTAATGAGATACGATCCAGATCAAGTGTAGCCTTACCGGCTTCAACAGCGGCAACATCAAGCACGTTTCCTATCAGTTCCTGAAGATGACGGGTGCTCGAAATCAATTGCCTGCGCCACTTAATCTTCTGGAAATCATCAAGTTCCCCTGCCGAGAGTAAATCTGCGTAACCGACTATAGACGTCATCGGTGTTCGTATTTCGTGCGTCATATTTGCAAGAAATCTACTTTTTGCTTCGGATGCGCTTTCCGCACTGCGTCGTGCTTTTGTAAGATCCAGAGCTTGTGATTTAAGTTCCGCCTCTTTTTCGCTCAGCACCAGCACAGCCTGTTCCAGGCGCTCCATTGCAATGGCGGTATCAATTCGATTAGACGCCAACGCTGCTATTGTTTTGAAAAGCTGAACGTCCTCCGTGGAAAAAAAATCAGCGTCCGGGTGCTCTGAATCCAGCACGCCAATCACGCGCTCTTGATGGGTAATAGGTACAGCCAGTTCCGAAAGACGGAATTCATCGTCAAGGATATATCTAGAATGTTGTCGTGTATCAGAGATAATTTGAGCTTCCCCTGTGCACGCTACATGTCCAACTACGCCCTCGCCTACCTTTATTTTTAACGGACTAGCAATCAGCCGCTGGTCAGGGTTTTTCGGTCCATGTGCAGCGACTTGAAAGAGGTATTCATTGTCTTCATCCACTAAATAAACCACGCAGTCTAAAAAGCCGAGCTCTGCAATAGCAGTTTTCGCTATGTTCCAGCAGATGTCTTCAACGCTTTTTAGTGGTTCTTGGCTGAGCGTGAATCGATGCAGAATTTCGAGGTACCGATGCCTTTGAATTGCCTGATTGGCGACATCTGTTTGGTCGTCTGCTGATGGTTTCTCATAATTCACGTCAGCAAGTATAAGGCATTTAGGATTTTTTTTCGTAGCAACCGTGTTAACGATTTATCAGCCAGAAGTCGGTGGCTCAATGGCGATCAAGTTTGCCCATGATCACCCTGAAAGAGTAAAGGGTATTTGCTTGCTTGGCTCCACAGCCAGCTGGGTGCAGCGAGACGACTTCCACACGGGTCTGCCTGAACGGGCTCTGGATGCGCTGGCCCGAAATTAGAGAAAAGGTGTATTGTGCGAGCCTGGCTTGTCTTAAACGCTGCCGAACCCTGCTCAGGTAATAGGTGCCTCTCCAGCAGCCTCTGGTTCAGCTATGGAGTCATCCGGTTGGTGCTCTTCTTGGAACCTTTCGACATCTTTCTCGACGGTAGCAACTTTGCGTCCGTACTCAGCTATATGAAAGATTGCATCCCCTTCATAGACTAGCGGCAAATTTGTTCGTCCAATGACCACTCCATTGCTAGGCGACACTACGGGAGTCTCATCGGCACCCAAAGGATCCGCGACCATCGCAATGACCTGCCCCTTTTCTACCTTCCCTCCCAGCGGAGCGAAGGTGCGCAAAATGCCACTCTCCGGGGCCCGCAACCAGCTTGTTTGGTCGCTGACAATAGGTGGTCGAGGCACTTTTTTGCTCCGTGATTTAGGTAACATTCCTATACTTCGCATAACGTTGATAACACCTTTGACACCCGCTCGAATATAAAGCTCGTCAAAGCGCAATGCCTCACCCGCCTCGTAAAGAATCACCGGTATACCCGCGTCACCGGCGCAAGCCCTTAACGACCCATCTCGAGTCTTGGCATCAATTGCCAGCGGCACCCCAAAGGCCTCAGTCATCGCGAAGGCGTCCGGGTTATCCAGATCTGCTCGAATTTGAGGAAAGTTTGACCGGTGCCTGGCCCCCGTGTGCAAATCGATGCCGTGGGTGCATTTGCTAACAATTTCCTCAATGAAAGTATGGGCAACCCTGCCGGTGAGCGAACCCCTGGGTGAGCCCGGAAATGACCTGTTCAGATCGCGGCCATCGGGAAGATAGCGCATGTGGTTGAGAAATCCGTGTACGTTTACGATGGGTATAGCGATCAAGGTTCCGCGTAGACTGTTTAGCGACCTGTGCTGAAGAACGCGGCGGATGATTTCTACGCCATTGATTTCATCTCCGTGAATCGCTCCACTAATAAACAGCGTAGGGCCTGGCCGCTTACCCCTGATCACTTGCACAGAAATCGACATATCATCATGGGTATACATTGGCGCGACTCGAACATCAATCGACTGGCGCTGACCAGGGCTGATGGCGATGCCACCTATCATCAAATCAGACATGTAATCCTCAAACTCTCAATGCCAAAGCAACGCGAGGCATCACTCTGCAGTGCCTGCTTTCTTGCGCCTTTTTGTTCGTTTTCCCTGTAGATACGACCTGCCTGAATCCACGAGATATTGGCCACGTATTGCAGTGCGCCCGAGTAGCACACGAAACTTCATACTATCTCTGTCTGTCAACGTAACCTCGATACGGTGCCTTTTCTCTCCAATCGTGATGTCCGTTTCTATAACAAAACGCTGCTCTTCGTGCCCGCCTGAGTCTCTGACCGTGCGCTGATCTTTTAATAAAGCTTCGCACTGAACATCTTGCTTCGTATCACTGTGCTCGGAACGGATGCAAAAACGAACCCATGCCTTACCTTCGCGCTCGAATGGCTCGACGGAAAATGCGTGCAAACAGCTGGTTCGTGCGCCCGTATCTACCTTTGCCTTTATCTCTGATATTCCAAGCTCGGGAAATCCCAGCCACTCACGCCAGCCGAGTACCAATTTTCCTGTGCTCATGAGTCTTCCTTTTCTGTCGACTCATCAGGAGTATCGACGATTTGAGTATCGAGGTCCTGAATAACAGGCCTACGCTTACGCTTGGTCTTCACGGGTATCATCCCGCGCATAGATTCTAGCTTACCGAAACAGAGCAGTTTATCGCCGGGCTCCAGCACACGTTCGTTACGCGGATTTGGAATGATTTTATCGCCTCTATAAAGGGTAAGAATGTTGATATCGCTCTCTGCTAGCTGCGTTTCTGTAATAGTCTGGCCGATAAATTTAGAACCCTCCGGAACATAAATTTCCGTCACTCCATAACCTTTACTCACCGTTAAACGCTGACGCAAATCGATTTCTGGAAAATCGACCTGAGCCGCTATGTAGTCAATGACTGCACCGGCAATATCTAATTCCGTACAGGTTTCAATCCCCTCCAGGCCTGGCGACGAGTTTACCTCCATTACCTGCGGCCCATCCTCGCCCTCCAGCATATCGACGCCAGCGACCTGCAAACCAAGAATTTGCGCACATCTGACAGCTGTTTCCCGATATTGCTCGTCCAACTCTATCGGCTCTGCTATGCCTCCCCGGTGAACATTGCTGCGAAACTCTTGGCCCTGCGCCACTCGCCTCATAGCTGCTACCACCCGGTCACCGACTACAAAGGCCCTGACATCCTTGCCCTTACTTTCGGCAACGAATTTTTGAATAAGCACATTTTGCTTCTGGCTCTGTAGCAGTTCGACTATCGAAGTAGCCTGAGTCACTGACTCGGCGAGTAACACGCCAATTCCTTGCGTTCCCTCGATCAACTTGATGACTACAGGTGCACCACCCACGCGCTCAATCGCCGGGAGTACGTCTTTTTTATCGCGAACAAACGTAGTTCTGGGAATACCCACATGATGCCTGCTGAGAATCTGTAAACTGCGAAGCTTGTCACGCGAGTTGGAGATACCGTGGGCAGTATTTGCACAAAATACGTCCATTTCCTGAAACTGCCTGACCACCGCTGTGCCGTAGTATGTGATTGATGCCCCAATTCTCGGCAGCACCGCATCGTAGTTACTCAAGGCCTTCTGGCGGTAATACAGATCTGGTGAGCCCCGTTCGAGGTCTATAGCAAACTTGAGCGTGTTTAACACTTTTGCCTGATGGCCACGCTGTTCTGCCGCCTCTTTCAAACGTCGCGTGCTATACGCATTCGGGGCACAGGAGAGAATTGCAAGTTTCATATTTCTATTACCTTTTTTATCGCACTAAACCTGAATGCCCGGCATTTAGATCAGAGTCTAGATGATTTTACCTTTATATTCGTTCATCAGTTTATAGCAAAACTGAGGAATGACTGACTCTGGTTGCGACGTCGCAAGTCTGCACCTAAAGGCCCAATTTGAGCATGCCAGTTTCCAGGCACTATTGCCCAACAACTGCCCCTGAGGGCGCGCTGTTGAGGGGCATATAGTCCGTTCAGTTAGTTTACAGAGCGATCTTCAATGGCATAACCGCGGTGAGCTTTAATGTGAACTGCGAGCGGGGTTAACATGGGGCCATTTCTTGTAGGAGCAGCCAACCGGCCTAACCCGCAGCGGGTTAGGACGTTAGCAATAATGACATCCTGAATATGGCTAACTGACCTCAGAAGTACAATGAGGGCATCGAGTCGCTTTAATCGATATCTCCGAGAAGCAGTGATTACACTCCTTGGTTGTTGGCTCAGCCGGGGCGGCCTCTTCTTCCTCTGCTTGCAAGTTGTTAATGCCGCGAATTAGCAGATATACGGCAAATGCAACGATCAGAAAGCTGATTACGGCATTGATGAAAACGCCGTAGCTGATGGTAACAGCACCTGCCTCCTGCGCCGCGGCCAAAGTTGAGTATGGACCTGCCTGAGCGCCTTCCTTCAGCGTAAGAAACAGATCGGTAAAGTCGACCCCTCCCAGCAGTAAACCTACCGGGGGCATGATAACGTCGTTCACCATACTCTTAACAATGGTGCCGAAAGCGCCGCCGATGATAATACCCACCGCCATATCTACCACGTTGCCGCGCATTGCGAACTCTTTGAAGTCTTTTAACATGATATTTCTCCAATTCTGTTGGACTAACCCGCGAAGATACGAGTGCCTCGAAGCAGCATACTACGATCTATTGACAGAACAAGAGTCGCAAAAATAATGATTACGATCGCCACTTAGCAGTTCTTGACGCCAGTAATGCTTAATACCAGCTGCCTAAAGCGTAATTGACCGATGATGACAAGACGCAACAATACGCTATAAAACGTTAATCCCGCTATAAACACTGATTTTGGCAACCTGCTCACTTAATCGTGCCCTGGGAACTGCTCGAAGGCATTCCCACCGATCCCAGCGGCGGCGGACCCTGCGTGATGTGGGGTGATACGCCCTATGCGCACATCATGGTGCCAGTCTCACTGGATGGTAAGGGTGTCATTACAAAGAGCCCATAAACGCCGGTCGAATACGCCCACCGGTAGCTTGGACGCATTCAATCTTGGCGCTATAGAATTCTCGTTCATTCAGCGTATCAAAATGACACCCATGCCGGGCTAAGATACAATCACCGGGTCAGCTTTGGCGTCAACTCCAGTAAAAACAGGCGCTAAACGTTGACTCGTTGTCGTAAGGCAGGGCTACCCCCATCGGCATGCTCCTTGTGGAAACAGCAGAAATATCAAGACACGGCTTGGACAACTATTATGGAACTTCCCGATTACAGTAAATCTATTAACGCTTGCGCCGCTCACTATGGTGATGAAGCCGATGCGGTGAAGCATTATATGCAGCAGGGTCTGCACCACGCCTATGCACTGGGCAATCGTGGTCCGATTTGCTTCGACACCGACGGCCAACTCAGCCCGGAAATTCTCGCAGCGTATTCAAAGTATGGTTTCTACGTATTTGAAGCGGCCATTGGCGATAGGGAAATGGACGATATCCTGCAGGACATTGAAGAAATGCGTTCACGCTTCCCTACCCATCCTGACGGGAAACTAGACTCACAGGGGCGACCCGCGATAGGAGCGGACTGCAACGGGCCGGGGCTGGCTTGGTGTAAGCCGCTGAGTGATCCTCTCGGAGGAACTGACGCGGCCAACGGACGACACCAGGTGAAACTGAAGGAGCTTGAAGCGGATACAGCTGCTCCCGAAGCCGCGCCCTTTGTGCTATTTGGTTCCCTGCAGTTCTCCGATTCGGCGCTACGCTTGTATGGTCACCCTGAGCTGCTGAAGGTCGCCGCCGCAATTAATGGCAGCGATTTTGCGCCGTTCAACGAAGTGCTGTTTATAAAGGATGCTGGTCTTGGAGCGGCGGTTTCCTGGCACCAGGATGGTGTCACACATTGGGACAGCCCGCAGTTCGATGAAGGTATACACGGTTTCAACTTTATGGCCCAAGTATACGGAAGCACGCCGGTGAACGGAGTATGGGTAGTCCCAGGAACGCATAAAGTGGGCAAGGTCGACATTAAAAAAATGGTTGCGAATTCTGGTAGCGAACGCCTGGAGGGAGCGGTTCCTTTAGTGTGTGCCCCCGGAGATGTGGTGATCTGTAACCGCCAGCTTGTCCACGGGTCTTTTGCCAATTCCGGTTACGAGCGGCGCCTGACGATCAATTTCGGTTTCCACCGTCGCTCATCGGTGCTCAACGTTAAGGGTGCAGGCATACATAGCGATGTTGCGGTATACACCGAAGACGTCATTCAGCAACGCTCTAAGGTACTGGGCTATGCGATAGATGCACGGCAGCAACAATACCCGGATGAAACACCCTATCGCTATTTGCCGTTCCAGCAAGACGATCAGGCCTATATTTGGAACGCCGCTGCCAAAGCCGACATCTTCGATTACAACCTGCTTGATTTGAGTATTTGAGCCCTCACTTAATCTGCACTCCTTGCCTCGAACACGCATCGGTTATTGCGTCTGGTCAGCTCGACAGTCTTTATGTTGTCACGTAAATTAGCTCATTTCCGATATCAGTATTGGTTGCGCTAGTATGAAATTAAAACTCTTGTTTATTCACCTCGCTATCGGTTGCTCGTTACTGACTGCCTGCAGCGACAGTGGTCGAGATAGTGACAATGATGCTTTGCCGCCGCCGGAGCCGGAACCTGTTCCCGAGTATAGCTTTACCTCGGTAGACGACCGTTTTCAGCGCTTTCTCGATGACAGCGAAATATTTGACGGTATCTCCTACACCCTGGTAGATGCGACTCAGGGGGTAGTGCACGAATCCGCGCTTGGCGATCATACGCTGGACATCGTAGTGATGTTGGCTTCCACCAGCAAAGTACCCGCGGTCACCTTAATGATGGCCGTAAACGACGATGAGTCACTTGATTACGATGTCGAAGCATCCATCGACAATTACCTCCCCTGGGAAGGAGTCTATGGAGACCGCACAACGACGCAGCTGGTGAGCAACACTTCGGGCATTCCCGGGTTGACTGGGTTACCAGAGTACGGAGCACATCTTTGCCAGTACGCTGCAGTGGGCACACTTGAAGCCTGTGGCGAAATTATTTACAGCACTTTATTACCGTCTACTCAACCTGCTGATGAAGCCTTTAACTACGGTGGGTCGCAGTGGCAATTGGCAGGTACCGTGATAGAGCAGGTGAGCAACCAAACCTGGCGACAGGCATTTTCAGATTATATTAGCGACCCCTGTGAACTTGATGTATTTCAGTTTGGGAATATGTGGTCAAACCAGGGGGCATGGTCGGGTAATCCGGATAGCCTCCTCGGGCTGGATAACCCCAGCATCGAAGGTGGGGCTGTCAGTAACATGCAGGACTATGCCAAATTGCTGCTATTACATTTGCGCGACGGTAAATGTGGCGACAAGCAGGTGCTGTCGAAATCATCGGTAGAGTTTATGCAGGTGGATCGAGCGGGTAAGTTTGGCACGCCCTACGGGATGGGGTGGTGGATTATTGCCGACGCTGCTGGCGGAGCGCCTAGCGTGTTTTATGATCCTGGTGCGTACGGTGCTATCTCATGGATTGATGTGGAGCGTGGTATTGGTGGTTATGTTGCCATCGACGATTATACCCGTGCAGCTGCTGGTGATCCCATCGGCCTGGTTTTGGGCGAGATAATAGACCTGGTGGCTGCAGCCGTAGATGAGGGTAGAGCTGCTATCGCGAACTGAACCTGACGCCTGTTTTATTACTGATTGCCTGGAGGCCCTGTGCTTTTGGACACGGGGGTGAGTTGCACATTACGCAGCCATTTCTGCAAAGCAGCAAAATCCTGTGGGTTTTTCACAGGGTATGCGTTCATCAATCGGCTCACATCGCGCAGATAGCTATCCATGTTGCCAGGTGTGAGCACGCGAACATGTAATTGATCGCTGCAGTCTCCGGCAGTAATACACTCCATGATAATTTTTCCAGCCTCTGGCGAAAAGTGCATGCCGTCGGTATAAAAAGAATTTTCGATTCCGATAGGTTCAAGCGTGATTCCCGGATTATGCTCAATGCCGGTAACGCGAAAGCCGCTGCCAGAGGCATTGACCTTTTTGATAACCCGACGCTGCCACGCTAAATAGTTTTTCCACCCCTGCGCAGCTTTAACGGAGTTCATCACACTGCCGTGAAACGGAGACAGGAAAAAAGTGGTATCGATATCGTTAGCCGATAAAAAGTCAATTAAGTCTACAAATTCGACAAAATCCAGTTCGCCAGACTCAGCCAGAAACTCTCGCATTCGTTTTTTGTTAACAAAAGAATACAGCCAGTTGGTGCTTTTTTGCGGATAGTGCAACCAGGTTCCATCATCCAGGTATTCGGACTGGGGAACTTCGTTGCTGAACATTGAAAGAGTTGACTGAACCAGGGAGTCAACAGAGAGCAAACTAACCCATTGGTCCTTCGACCGTTGCCGGCCTTGGGCAAACCTGTCTCGCATAGTGGGAGCAAGTGTCAGTAGCCTCTCTGGTGGAAGTCCCTCTCTGACTTTCCCCACGTTTTCGGTGCGAAACATGTAGTAATCAAGTGCGATGAAAACAGACTTCAGCGGCCTTATTGTGTGTGCATGCTCAAGCATCAGTTTTAGCTCTCGCATCCATATACCCGGAAGTGAAGCATTGTATGAGTGCTTGCCAATGACACCCGGCGGTAAGCTGGCAGCGCGTGAACTGCCGATAACGACGTGTTCAACGCGCATCTGTTCAAGTGCGTACGGCTTATGGAGCCTCATGTTGACACGGTCTAGTCTGCTGACTGGAGAATTTAAACCAACGTCCGGATATATGTCATAGGGATCGATAATATAATTGATTGCGATCACGCAAAATGCGAGCACCAACACTGCTCCTGAAAATCGGAACAAGTAAACGCGATGGGTATGTTGATTTACAACGGCTGGCATAACTGAGTGTCGCCCATCACCAGCGCTAGGGTCAAGCAAGCACCCCTCGCGCTGGTTGCCACTTTCACCCGCGTTGCCCCGAGGTAATGGAGCACTGTCGCAGCGAAACCACTGACCTGATTGTGCGGGAACAGGATCACGCCTGTGCCTGTCACCATGAGCAAGATTAGCGCTAGGCAGCTTTTACCCGATCGAAGTACCGGGTTCGCCTTTTGTTACGACCTTCTTGCGTTCACCCACGTGACGCTACGAAAAGTGCCTATGGCTTGGACTGCAAACCTTGCCAGTCGTTTTTGGTTAATTCCCAGTAGCGCGAGGGGCGAAGGCCCCCTCCCGGTAACTTGCTGTTAATTTCGCCCATATACGTAAAACCTATTCGGTCCAGCAGTCGTGCCGTACGCACATTATCGAGGGCCGCTGTCTCACAAATTAAATCAACGCCAATAACGTCAAATAGCCAGGTAAATGCCTGTAATGCGCCAGAACTACCTTGCCTGGTGTTTTGATAGTCGCTATCAATAGCCCCGCCAAGTTCACAGGATGCCCACTGTGGCCAAACCTGAATGTCGTAATAGGCTATTGCTCGTCCATGCTCGTCAGTGCTGACCATCAAAAGGCCCTCTCCGCGTTTACGTTCGTCGAGGTGTTGGTGGATAAAAGAGGCAACGGAGTCATGATCTATCCGATCAGGAAGGGTATAGATAGGTTGTGATATATCCGGATTTGACAATAGCGTAGTTAGCGCGGCAATATCCTCGTCCCGGGCTACATGGGCTATTGCTGCCAAACTCTGCGTATTACGAATAGCACTGCGAATGTGGCGCTGCTTCGCATCGCTCGCTGCGACCCTTGTGAGAGGCAATTCAGTCATATGCAATTCGTTGTTAGCAATAGTCTTTCCAGTATAGTTGAACAAATTGGAGACCGGAGCATGCGCTCCAAGATAAGCTCCGGCTTACCTCACTCACTTACACGGTGGGTTACCCGATGCCTCTTTATGGCGGGTTAGTTTCGCAGCGCCAATTTACATGAGAGAATCCAAGGTCACCGAACGCGCGTAAATATTTCAATATGCTGAACTGCCACAAACACCGAGCCGAGGGTGAGCCGATGTTATTACTGCCAAGACTCCTGACAATGAGCCTATTTTCACTGGTGCTCGCTGGCTGCTTCCATACCGAACTGGGTAGCTCCGTAACCGGTGCAAGAGTCACTGTCACCGACCTGCGCAGCGGAGAGTCTATCGAAGACGGACTCACTTCTCTTACTGAGGAAGGCTTTATCGCTACCCGCTCTCAGGACGAATTCGACGAGCTCAATGATCTGGCTAAATTGCTCTACCTGGGCAACTTCTTTGTTGATGGAAAAGCCTACGATCCAGAGACCTGGTACCTGATCACTGCGCGAGGTGGAGCCGACATTGATGTCGATAGCAACTTCGTCATCGATGCCAAGCCCGCGACCGAGGTAAACGGTCTCTGGCACGCACTGATCACGGGCAGGCAGCTGCGCAATGGTAACTTTGTCATATCGCCCATCACAGAGGCTCTTTACCAGCTACTTAAGACTGAACTGGATGACCTGGACAACACCCAGTTGCGTGTCCGTTTGAATCAGCTCTCCGCTGAAATATTAGGTGACGTCAACAATGATGAGCGGGTCAACTACGTTGATGCTCTTAAATGGACAACGATTGTCCACAAGCCCTTGTATCTCCGGGACTTTTCCCAGGTCGATGCGCTGGCGCAGGCAATACGTGATGGCGCGAATCAGACGACCTTATCGGCACTGGCACAGGACATGTTTGCGGAGCCCGCCCCAGACGCATTGCAGTACTACCAGCAGAATATTTCCGCCCCTATCGTCCAAACGATTTGCGTGCGTTGCCACATGCCCGGGGGTAGTGCTCCAAACAGTGGGTCGGCATTGGTTCTGGTTACTAACAACACTGCTAATTTTCAGGAAAAAAATCATCAGAATTTTCAAGACTTCCGCGATCAATTACCCGCCAGCCGCGATCTCAGCGACTGGGTGACCGGAAAAGCCAGCGGCCAAATCAGCCACGGTGGAGGAAGGCAGTTGGCCCCAGGCAGTCAGGAGTTAGAAAATCTGGAAACCTATCTGAATTTGCTGGAATAGGTCGAATGTAATGCACTCATCGACTTAGCACTGCAAAAAGCATTGCTGAACATCTGTTGTAGGTTTGACAAGGCACCATCACCTTGTCGTGTTTGCCTTATAGACGTCGTTTCGTGCTTCGCGATATTCCGTTCGAGTACCACCTGAGCCAGAGTAGTCAGGCATCAATAAGCTCGAAGCGCATGCCCGCGCTTTGCTGTAAACGGCGAGTCAGGTTTTTTCCCATGGCCGTGGCTGGGGTCCAAATACCACCGGCGCAATCAAGGTCATCACGTGCAAGGCAAACTGCCGCCTCACCAAGCATTCGCGAAGTAGCGCCATAGCCGGGATCACGATCACCGCTTACTCGAACCTTGAGACTATTGCCGCTATCAGCATTTATTCCATGGAAAAATAATTCAAAGTGACCGTTGAGTTGCGCCTCTTCACTCGGCCCTTCCCCCGGCGACGGCAGAAGCCGCGCGGCCAGCTTTCGTAAGGGTTTGACCGACATGACAAGAGGCGTCAACTGACTACCCATGCAGACTGTTGCTGCTTTGCGCTTACCTCGACCACCCTCCCCTGTCAGCATACGCTCACTAAATATGAAATCCCGACCGTACGGATATCCAGCAAGTGCATTGCTGCGCCTTACAACCCGGGTATTGATAGCGGCCATCACGAAGGTGCTGGTCCACTGTTGAAAGTCATTATCGTATTCAGGTTTGTTGAGATCAGGCTGGTCCGGGCCGCTTCGCTCTCCCTTTGGATTCAAGGAATAAGGGTTGATCATAGCTTCACGCACTGCATGGTCATCAGCAGCTTCCTCAAACATGTGCATCATGCTGGCTATCGTTCCGCCACTGGCGGAGCCACTGAATTTGCCTACACGAGATTTCACCTGATCTGAGTACTCGCCGAACTGCTCGTGCATCGCCTGCTGCAAAAATAGTGTCCCGAGGTCAGTAGGGATAGAGTCGAAGCCACAGGTATGGACGATCCGCGCGCCACTTTTTCGGGCATCGTCCAGGTAGTGATCGATCGTTCGCTCCATCCACTGAACTTCACCTGTCAAATCACAATAATCGACACCTGCAACTGCGCAGGCAGCCAGTAAATCATTACCGTAAGTTGCATAGGGGCCCACGGTGGTACAAACGACTCTGGTGCGAGCGACCATGCTATCCAGAGAACTTCTATCGTTACTATCTGCCTTTATCAGCGGCAGATCTGGTCGATCCAGTTGGTCCCGTAAGGCTTCGAGCTTTGAAATGTTGCGACCAGCCAGCGCCAATCGGAGATCAGAGCCATAAGTCTCCACAAGGTGACGAGCAACAAGAGCGCCGGTAAATCCCGTCGCACCCCATAGGATAACCTCGAATTCAGCGTCCTTTTTCGATGTTGTTGTCATAAAATAGCCTTATGCGAATGCCGAGCCCGATGATTCCCAAACGGCTCGATAGTATGGATTGTCTCTGGTGCCCACTCCCCGTGAGTCAAGGCAAAGCGTTTTAGCTTAGCAGTCACCCGCCTTACGGGTCTAGCGCTGTGGCTGTGCAATTGCCTTTTGATCGCGTGCCAAACGGCCAAGCTCAATACCACTTTAAGACCTGTGAATGGACCCCAGCTTGAAAGCGACATCGTCTTGATGGGCGCGCATAACTCCGTGAATGTCGCAGGTAAACTGCTGCCCAGCGACTGCCTTCCACCTCCAATGCTACACTACCCTCCAGCTCCGAACCTGCAATAAATTCCAAGCAATGACTGGCCGACATCAAATAAAATGTTATCTGGAGATCTCTTAATGAATTGGCAAACTTTGAAGACGCTGTGCAAAGCGCCAGTCGAGCTCCCGATAATGCTTGCATGCCTCCTGTCGCTCAGTTTAGAAACGAGTGCACAGGCTTATAGTGATATCGACACAGCAGCTGAGCGGGTGGAGCAAAAAGTGATCGAATGGCGACGCCAAATTCACCAGCACCCGGAACTCTCCAATCGGGAAGTAAAAACCGCCGCGCTAGTGGCTGATCATCTTCTTTCGCTTGGACTTGATGTGACTACCGAGGTTGGCGTGCACGGTGTTGTAGCGGTTCTGAAGGGCGGCCAGCCGGGCGACAAAGTTATCGCGCTCCGGGCTGATATGGATGCAAATGCGGTTAAAGAGATGCAAACGCTACCGTTTAAGTCCACCAGAATTGATGAGACCTGGCCCGAGGGCGCAGTGCCTGTTATGCACGCCTGCGGGCACGACGGCCATACAGCGATGCTGATGGGGGCCGCAGAAGTGTTAGCAGCTATGCGCGAACAAATTCCCGGCACTGTGAAATTTATCTTTCAGGGTGCTGAAGAGGGGCCACCGGGAGACGAAGAGGGAGGAGGCTCGATGATGGTGCGTGAAGGCGCGTTGGAAAACCCCAAGCCCAACATGGTGTTCGCCATTCACCTGGCGCCCTCGCCCAATAATGCAGTGGGCTATGCCAAAGGCAACGCCCTGGCCAACTCTTACAAGCTCAGTATCAAAATCGCGGGCGCGGGTACCCATGGTTCTGCACCTTGGGCCGGCAAAGATCCCATGCCCGTCGGAGCAGAGATCATCAGCGCGTTGGCGCAAATTTATCGGCAGGTTCCAGCCAACGAGGCATTAACGCTAAGCATTGGCAAAGTGATCGACGAGGGACGCTTCAATATCATCGGTAGCAATCTGACACTGGTCGGGACATTGCGCGTGCTCAATAACGACCTGTTACAAGATATAAAGATGCGGGTGGAACGTATCGCATCAAATATAGCTGAGGCGCACGGGCAAACGGCCGAAGTCGTATGGGAACAATTTGTCCCGGCAGTTTACAATGATCCGGAATGGGTAATGCGCATGCTTCCGACACTAGAGAGAGTAGTGGGTGCTACCAATGTGTTTGAAGGACCACCCTCCCTTGGCTACGACGACGCCTCAGAGTTCATTAATCCAGTTGGGGGTTTATACATCGGCCTGGGCGCGCAAGACTCCGAGTTCGGCGGACCAGCGGGGATCAGGCCAATAGAGGGTGGCAAGGGTATCTATTACAACCACAGTCCTCACTTTTACATAAATGAAGAAGTATTGGTGACCGGTGTACGACTGCATGTAAATACGGCCTTTGATTTTTTGAACGGAAAAATTTAGGGTTCAAGCCCAGAAGCGCTAGACAAACGCCAGCAGGTATAGACCGGCGTTATAGCATCTAATCCTGATACCTGATACGAACGGTTACGGGGATGTTAACTCTATCGTTGGTTTTGGGGCTGACAAGCGCAAGACCGATAATAAAAAACTGTGTGTCGTTGACATCAACTATCCGTCTTATACTCTCGTAGTTTTATTTTATACTCTCCTCATTACACAGCCTTCACAGGAATTGAATATGCAAAAGAATCGATTGGGTAAGAGCAGCATTGTTGTATCGGATATCTGTATGGGCACCATGACTTTTGGTAATCAGGCGGATGAAAAAACCTCTTTTCGTATTATGGACATGGCCTACGATGCCGGGGTCGACTTTTATGACACAGCGGAAATGTATCCAGTGCCCCCCGACGCAAAGTATGCAGGGCTCACCGAGGAAATTGTCGGGCGCTGGATGAAAACCAAGAATCGCGATGCACTAATTATTGCGACCAAGGTAGCTGGGCCCAGTCACGGCTGGATTGAGGCACCCTTGCGCAGCGGCATGACCGGGCTGGACCGGCACCATATTACGCGCGCGGTGGAGGGCAGTCTGCGCCGCCTGGACACGGACTACATCGACCTCTACCAGACACATTGGCCGGATTGGGATTACCCACAGGAAGAGATCATGTTGGCGCTGGACGAATTAGTGCGCGCTGGAAAAGTGCGAATCCTGGGTTGCAGCAATGAATCCACATGGGGCCTGACCAAGAGCCTCTGGGCCTCTGATATTCAGGGCGTGTCTCGCTATGAAACTATCCAGAATAATTTTAGCCTCAACAACCGTCGCTTTGAGGACGAATTAGCACAAGCCTGTCGTAAGGAAAACGTCAGCCTAATACCCTATTCTCCCCTCGGCGGAGGGGTGCTTAGCGGCAAGTACAACGGTGGCGCTTTTCCCGAAGGTGCGCGTTTTACGCTCTACCAGAATAAGCCTGAGCGTCAGCAGGCTATGATGCGACGTTTTGTCAATGAACAGACCCTGGCATCCACCGAGCGCTTTCAGGCAATTGCTGCAGACCTGGATATATCGGTCAGCACACTGGCCATCGCCTGGAGTAAGCAGCATGATTTTGTTGCATCCACTATTATCGGCGCAACGACAACCGAGCAAGTACCGGAACTGCTGGCGGCGGCTGATGTGACTCTGACGAACGAAACAATGGCGCGTATTAATTCAGTGTCGCAGGAAATACGCTACCCAATGGGCTAGCATCAGCGGGTTAATTAATCGAACTGGTCTCGGCGCTGGCATGTCCATCCAAGTCCAGTTGCATACACTGACATTAGCACTGAACTCGGTGTTGCGCCTTGCGCCCGTGGCCGGGAAGCCCGCGAGAAGACGCCTAGCGTTGCGTTTGTTTTTCTTTGCCCATTAATAGGCGTCTGCGACGAGTTCACACCACGCACGATACTCATCCGCCTCTGGCATTGCCGCCATCCACCCTTGATCATGCAGCAGATTACCGAGGGCATAAGCCATCCAGCAGTGAAAATAAGTAGTGGGGTGCACTAAATCCCAAAACACAGCTCGCGGTGCGTTTGAGCAGATGGAGGCTGACGATGGCAGAACACCCAAGCTCATTCCTGCATAGCAGCGATTTTGGTAAGACTGCTCAACACCGGCACCTGATAAGGTCACCCGATTGGATATGAGATCAAAGCCCATGGCAGGCTTGGTAAAGTCGGGGCTCAAGGCACCCTCTAATATCGTATCTGCATCGGCAACAATTATTTCAAGATCAGGAGAACTTTGCCGTATGCCAAGGACCATGTCGTCTAATGCCACATTATGTGAACGAGTCAGCTCACTCAGGCGCGTGGAAAACAATAGCAGCCTTTCCTGCTCGTCAATATCGTCAGCACCTGTTTTGAAGCTTAAGTTGTTTAACACCATTGGCGTCTTTCCCAGATCAGGTAGATTGATCACTAAAAGCCGCCTCAAACCAAGGTCGCGCAAACGCAACAAATGCTCTTTGAGCGCATCGATGACGCGATCGATGACAATGTTATAGCCCTCCTCGGAAGTCGGCTTGCTCAGGAGCGCACTAATTGAATTGGAAAACGCCTCTTTGGAAATATAATCGTTAGCGCCTGCCCACAATATTCCAATGGTCATATCTTGCGGCTGACCCTGTTTTTCCTTGAGGTAGTTCTTTGCGTAGTCATCTATCTGATGAGTAATGCTTCCAGTGACCAAAAACTGACCGCTAGTCATAATACGTTGAGAAAGTTGTTCATTACTCATTCTGGTCCTATGGGCCGCCATCGCTCCGCCCAAAGCATGGTTTTGCACCGCCGCGCCAGAAGATACTTCCAGATAATCTACCCACACTGGCCCGTTTGCGAAACGCCCTAACCAATATGGTTGGCGGGGTGCCATCTGAAGCCGACGCCGGAGCTTGCCCGTATCGCTGAGACTATCCCCGAAAACCACTAGCCGAGTCACGGGCTGTCGCTCAGACCAATCGTCGAAAACGAAGGAAGTGTAAACACCTGTCTTGGATCGAGATGTTCTTACCAGTCCGGGCCGAAACTGACCGCCTTGCTTACGCTTTTCCATAGTTTGCCGGCAGACTTTGCGCAAATGAGCATAGGGCTGTTCTGCGTCCAGGAACCAGTTTTGGTCCTTGGTAGCGACATCGGTAACTTGCACGAAGCCTGCTTCAAGATGCCCTTTCAGCATAATCTTATGGCCCGCAGGCGTTCTGGCCGCAATCCATCCTTTTGAATAGGCCGTTTTGGAGGATTTGCCTTCTTCATGCAAAGGCTTGAGCGAGGACTCACAGTGCACTAACCAGGACTTGCTGACCGGAACAGTATTGACCGATTCGGGCGCCGGGGTGTTTACAGAGCAGGCTGCCAGCATTGAAAACAAGAGAAAACTAAAACAACGAATGATTTGGACTAAACTTACCATGCCGATTAAACGTTCTCGATATAGCAACCCCGGGCCTTGCAATGAGGCCCGATTAGCGGCCATTGAGGCGCGAATAAAAGCTAACAACATACCATCGCTCTGGGCCCGGCAGCTAGCTCCAGTAAGGCCGCAGAAACAGCTGCCCCTGCCAATGCAGAAACCGCTACTAGTGTAAGCGATGTCTGAACCTGCAAACCCCTTATCGGTTGTGGAACCTCTGCTGGCAACATTAGAAATAAGCCTTTGAATTGGGTGAGGGCAGCACCACGATAGCAAAAGCACTTGGAAAAATCCTGAGAAAATCAGTGCGAATAAACTGTGCAAAGCCATGGAACCCTGTGCTTGCTCCGAACAGATTGCCGTTTATACCTGGCAGATGATGGAACGTGTTGCGCGTTTAATAACCACCTCACAAACCGATAAAGTTCATCGTATACACGATAATCGATCTGTAGCGGCCAGCGCATCGCCTAACGGCAAAATATTAGGGGCCTGAGAATTTTTCCACTCGTGAAAAGTAGCAGTCAGGCCTTTACTCACCTACACTACGCCTCCTTCAACGAAACCAGGAGAGCAAACATGTTCAGCCATATGATGGTCGGCGCCAACGACATACAGGAATCCAAAACATTCTACGATGCGGTCCTCGGAGCCCTGGGCCATGAGCCAGGAGTGATTGACGACAAGGGTCGTTGTTTTTATTTCACCCCAACCGGCATATTCTCTATGAGTCAGCCTATCAATGGTGAACCTGCCAGTCACGGCAATGGCAGCACTGTGGGTTTTGCAGCAAAGAACCCCGAAGAAGCGAATGCCTGGCACGAAGCGGGGCTGGCCAATGGCGGCACCACCTGTGAAGAACCCCCCGGAGTGCGAGAAGGTGCAGCAGGGGCGCTATATCTTGCCTATCTTCGCGACCCATCCGGAAACAAAATCTGCGCCCTGCACCGCGTTGGTTAAGATCTGGGGCATGGTTGAATTTCGATCTGAAATTTGACCATGCTATGGATTATTGTCTTCAAGCATTATGGGCTTGAAGCGAGGGTTGCATTCAGAAAGGATGACTCACCATAAACCAGAGATTGCCGCCCTCCTCTGAATAAGCAAAATCCGCACGTACAACCACGCCTGCGGTAAGAGCTCGCAAACCTACACCAACATCGGTCTTCATATCGTCAAATAGCGTATCGAGGGTGTACTCCGGGGCCACCCGACCTACTTCAGCGAAAGCGACCAGCTGCCACCAGTCCAGGTGTAAAAATTTTAACCAGCTGACGTTACGGATCGGGTTGTAGTCGAGTGTATAGCGGTATTCAGCTGCCCCGTAAATTGACGCCTTGTCGTGAAATCGGCTGTCGCGGAAACCGCGCATACGATAATAACCACCCAAGGTTGCGCCTTCCAGAAAGGGCGGCCCTTTAGTCACTCGGCTACCGCCGACATCATTGGTCTGAATATCCCAGCTCGGTGAATAACCGGTCCACGCATTCAAGGCTATTATGCGCTGGCGTGCCCAATCGCTGGCTCCAAGCGAAAAGTACTTACTGGCCTCAAGTTCAAGGAATGTCCACTTCTCGTCGGAATCTCCCCAACCTGGGTCATGATGCACAGCGAGGTACTGTGAACTGCCCCGCGAGGGATTTATGGGAAAGTCAGTATTATTGTGCAGCAGGCCAAACTCAAAAGCATTTGTGTCGCCATCGAGCTCGCTCCCATCATCTCTCTCATAACTCTGGTAGCGATTATACTGCTTGACGCCGATTACTGTTGCGCCGCCCTCCAACGGATTCCAGGTCTCACCCCCTGAGGGCTCAGACGCGAGCAAACCGTTTTCCAGAGTATAGTGAACCCTGTTACTGTCAGCCGTTGCACCAATCGGCAGCGCATACTCAATCTTGATATCCAGCCAGTTACTATAGCCACTGGACTCCAGGTAAGCGTCCTCACTGGAGTCATTAGATCCTGGCCGATTAAAACCAGATGGAAGAAACAGATTACGTGGGAGGGAATAGGCCCGATGTTGCGGGTAGTAGCCATACATTCCCGAGGCGGAAACAAAGGTGCGCTTGCTAAATGGCAGTCGATAGTCCCAAACTCCAGCAAAAAATCCATGGCTATCCTCGCCTGCAAAGGCCGCACCTCCAACGGTCATCTGGTCCTGCAGAAAACCCTTGCGCATACCCCCCAGGCCGAGAACCGGCCCTGTAGACTCAGCATTAAAGCCATAAGGCAAGACCAGATTTTGACCACGGGGATTCAAGTTTTCAACCCGCTCTACTGCGGCTTTAACCTGCATAGATGGCTTGGCATGAGCAGGATTCCCAATGACAATTGCGACAATTATTAACAGTGAAATAACAGGTAATTGCAAAGCCGTTCTCCAATCAGCGTAGCGCTTTCAAATCGTAGCCGCCAATAAACAGTAGATCAAACCTATATGCAAGACAGGCCACTGTGAAACTGATAACGTAAGCTCCGCTTGGAGGACCACAACATGTATAAAATAGAATTAAGCGAGTCTTACTGCCCGGCGCAGGGTGGACCTGAACCGGCGCCCATGACGATTGGCGACATTCTGCGCCAGTCTGCTGCGCGAATTCCAGATCAACCTGCAATCAAAGAACTTAACTACGCGGGCGAGATCTGTCGCACCTGGACCTACGCCGAACTGCTGGCAGATTCGGAACGACTGGGCAAAGCCCTCGCAAATCGCCACGCCGAGGGATCCAGAATCGCCGTTTACGCGAACAACCTCCCTGAGTGGGTGCTACTGGAGCTAGCCTGCGGGCTCGCCGGCGTCATACTGGTTACTGTAAACCCGGCCTATCAAAAGAACGAACTCAAGTACGTCCTCGAGCAGTCCGGCTCTGAAGCAATCTATTATGTCGCTGACTTTCGCGGCAATCCGATGCAGGAGATCGCGGACGCTGTGTGCGACGAGGTTCCCGCAATCACCCATCGAATTCTACTGACGGATCACGATGCACTGTTCGCGGGTGAACACGTCGGGGAACTGCGCAGTCCCAAGCCGAGCGATGCCGTTCAAATTCAATATACATCGGGGACAACGGGATTTCCCAAGGGCGCACTGCTTCATCATAACGGTCTGGTTCGCAACGCCCTTGACACTATGATACGTGGCGGCCTGAAGTCCGGTGATAGCTTTGTTCACCACATGCCTCTATTCCATACCACCGGCTGTGCTGTTCTGGTGATGGGAGTAATCGGCACAGGCTGTACGATGCTGCTGGCCCCGATGTTTGACCCTGAAGTTATTACTGAAATCATCGAGCGCGAACGCACAATGTTCATTTTTGGCGTCCCGACAATGCTTGTCGCCCTCATCGACGAAGCCCGTCGCTCAGGCCGGGACGTCTCCTCAATCCAACGAATGATGTCTGGCGGGGCAATGGTGGCTCCACAACTTTGCCGCGATTTAAAAGAAGTATTTGGGGCGACAATTCAAATTGTCTACGGCCAAACCGAAACATCACCAGTACTGACACAAGCTTGGTACGACGACTCGCTTGAAGATCTCACAGAGACAATAGGACAACCGGCGGCCCATACTGAGATGTCCATACGCGACACGCGTGATAATAGTGTCCTGCCGATTGGTGAACAAGGCGAAATATGTGCTCGCGGCTACAGCGTGATGGTCGGCTACAATAACAATCCAGAAGCAACCGCTGCTGCTATTGATAGCGAAGGCTGGCTGCACACCGGAGACCTGGGACGCATGGACTCGCGCGGCTTTCTCAAAATTACCGGGCGCGTTAAGGAGATGATTATTCGTGGTGGCGAGAACCTGTTCCCCGCTGAAATCGAAAATACAATGCTGGAACACGAAGCGGTAGGCGAGGTGGCCGTTGTGGGCGTGCCGGACGACAAATGGGGTGAGCAAGTTGTCTGCTTTATTCGCAGTACAAGTGATCAGCTACTGACGGCGGATGGGCTCAAATCATTCATTCGTGAGCGACTGTCACCGCAGAAGTCGCCGGCGTTCTGGGTAAGCGTTACCGACTGGCCGCTGACTGGGTCAGGAAAAATCCAGAAGTTTAAACTCAAAGAAGCTTACGAGGCAGGCGAATACACCCCGCTGGACTAGTCGACCAACGACGACTCGCGACAAGCTCAGGCCGAAGGCAACGTCGAAGCCGAATCCCAGGCATGAGCATTCTGATTCAAGGCATGCCATACTGCTGGCGCAGAAAATTCGTACCCGACGAGGAATAGAACTATGTCCATTGAACTCATGATGTTGGTCTACAGCGCCGCACTATTCTTGGCGATCATCCTGGCGCAGGCTGGTCTTGCGATAGCCCAGAACGGACTGGCAAACCAGGCAGGGAGCCGAGACAATCTGGCCGAGCCAACAGTCCTGCGACAGCGCATGCATCGGCTAACGGCAAACATGCAGGAGAATCTGGTTCTTTTTGCGATCGCTGTTCTGGCTGCCAATGCAGCAGGAGTCTCAAACGAAACCACCGTAATGGGTGCAAGCATTTTTTTCTATGCTCGCGTTGCGCATGCAATTGTCTATGCCTTTGGTTGGCCGATGATTCGCCCGCTGTTCTATTTTGCCGGTCTGTACGGCACCGTCATCATAGGCTTGCAAGCTGTCAGTGCTTGATTGAGTGATGTGGGTGCACAAACTGTGCCCACCAGGCAGCATAACCGGCAGCTTCCTATGCCAGAATAGCCACTCTCAATCTTTATCTTGCAATGATCGGCACTACTGAAAGGCGAAGCCCAAAGTGACGAGCGCTATCGTGGTTCACCTTTGCGGCGGTTTGCAAAAAAACTAAGCAAGACGAAGGTCAGCGCCATTCCTGCAAACAGTATGGCAATTGTTAGTACGTCCCGGTTGGCAGTTTCCGCTGTCCAGAGAGCATCGGCATCAAGTCGAAATAAAATATACATCGATAATACCCAGGGGGAAAAAGCGACCAGTGTGCTTATGTGTTTCTTTGGCATGTCTGAACCACAGCCCTATTGTTTTGTTATGGTGAACCGTATCATGAATTCCAGCTACGCCATTCTGCGCCTATCCGCACGGAGGCCGCACTCAATGACCAGTGACAAAATGCACTGTACCGAATACCCACACAAGCGACTAACAGATGCTTACTAATCTGGAGACAAGGTTACGACATAAGGCCATTAACGGATGGCCTCTGTTTTTGCTTTTTTCGATCCCAATCAGTGTTGCAGTACTGATTAAAATGCTGGCCACTGATTTATCAGTGGGTGAAGGCATATCATCAATGATTGGATATTCTGTGCGGTTTGCCATTCCCTTCATCTTTTTGGCCATTGGAGCTTCGTCGGCTTACACCCTATTTCCTAACCTATTCACTGCGTGGTTAGCCCGGAACAGACGTTACATCGGCCTTTGCTTCGCCATTGCCATGTTCTGGCAAGCTGTGTTTATTTTTACCATGACAACGTTTTTCCGCGACTTTTATTTTGCTGACGTTTACTACTTTAGAGACGAGCTGGAAGGCAGCGTTGGCTACGTATTTTTGACCGGCATGGTTATCACATCCTTTGCATTCACCCGCAAAAAGCTCAGTTCGCAGCAATGGAAATATATTCAAAAAGGCGGTGTTTACTTTTTATGGGCTTACGCCTTCAGTGTGTACTGGTGGAACCTTTACTATTACCCCAACCCTGAAACTATCGACTCTATCTTTTATTGGATGGGCTTCACCGCATTCAGCCTACGCATTGCCGCCTGGGGAAAAAAGCGCAACCGCCAAAACAATAAAAACAGCACCCCCATTGCATTAAAGGCGATTGGGACTGCTGTTGTCGGTTTCGGCCTGGTAGCATCAGCCACCGGGCTGCTTTGGCAAAAATCGGTTACCGAATTTATGACTTCTGCCGCCTGGTCCGCTGAACTTGAACTGTGGCTGCCTTTCTGGCCCCTGGAACCCTTTTTGCCGCTGCTTATTATCGCTCTGGGGACATGGTTTTATACTCACGCCAGGCAACAAAAAAATATCGCTGTCCCCAGGCCGTCCAGAATATGACTGCGATGCCTGATGCTTCTTCAGCTTAGTATCAGCAAGGTTATGACAATGCCCGCACAGCTGCTAATCTCAACGCACAAGTCCTGCGTCAACTACTGGCGAAATATTGCTGCAGGTAATGGGCTTGTTAATCTGCATATTGGAGGAACTACAACATGACCACCCGATTTAACCAGCCACTGGGCGGCAACGAGATGCCCCGCTTTGCCGGTCATGCCTCCATGTTTCGCCTGCCAACACAAACCAATGCCGAAGGACTGGATATCGCGTTAGTAGGGGTGCCACTGGATATAGGCACCAGCAATCGAGCCGGCAGCCGCTTCGGCCCGCGGGAAATCCGTTGCGAGTCTGTGATGGTGCGCCCCTACTGCATGTACACCCAGGCCGCCCCCTTCGATTCTTTCCAGGTGGCCGACATCGGCGATGTTCCGCTCAACACATTCAACCTGCTCAAATCTATCGATATCATCGAAGGCTTCTTTGACGATGTGCTGAGCCACGGCGCCAAAACTATCAGCATGGGCGGTGACCACACGGTTGCACTGCCGATTCTTCGTGCAACGGCAAAGAAACACGGCCCTGTTGCTTTGATCCACGTGGACGCCCACTCAGACACCAACGACAGCATGTTTGGAGAGCGTATTACCCACGGCACTATATTTCGCAGGGCAATTGAGGAAAACCTGGTACAGGCCGACAAAATGTTTCAGATTGGACTTCGGACCACAGGTTACTCGGCCGAAGATTTCGACTGGGCGCGCAACCAGGGCGCACTGGTCGTTCCAGCCGAAGAATGCTGGCACAAATCGCTGAGTCCACTGATGACAGAGATTCGCGGTGTTATCGGCACGGAAACACCGGTTTATCTTTCTTTTGATATTGATGGGCTGGACCCCTCTGTCGCGCCAGGCACCGGCACACCCGAACCCGGAGGACTTAGCACGATTCAGGGTATTGAAATTATTCGTGGCTGCTGGGGATTGAACATGGTGGGTGCAGACCTGGTAGAGGTGTCGCCTCCCTACGATACAACGGGCAACACATCATTACTGGCCGCCAATTTGATGTTTGAAATGCTCTGCTCTTTCCCCGGCTGTCAAAGAGCCAGGTAAACTACAGGGAGCCAGACCATAGGCACCGGTGCCAGCGCGGCTCACGATAGAGTCGATAGCTTGTTCCACGCCCTCCCCGGTGTACAATCGTGTGCCTGACGCAACTCTCTCGAGGACTTTTCCCGCTACATGACCCTACTGGTTATTTATCTCTCTCTCGCTATTGGCGTGTCTTTTCTTTGCTCAGTACTGGAAGCAGTGCTGTTGTCAGTAACTCCTGGCTTTGTCGCTACCCAGGTGGAGAAATACCCGCGCCGCGGCAAGGTCTTGCATGATGTCAAAGCGGACCTCGATCGCTCCTTGTCGAGCATTCTGATACTGAACACTTTCGCCCACACCATGGGTGCGGCAGGCGTCGGCGCCCAGGCGGTTCGCCTGTTTGGCGAAAAGTGGGAGGGCCTGATTGCCTTCCTGCTCACCCTCGCCATTCTCTACATATCCGAAATCATCCCCAAAACCCTCGGTGCGACCTTCTGGAAACAGCTAGCTCTGCCGTCAGCCGTTATCATTCGACTGCTCATCAAAATTCTTTACCCCTTCGTGTGGCTGTCGGCTCTGATAACCCAACTGTTTTCCAAGGGTAAGAGCGGGGGCGTCAGCAGGGAGGAGCTGACTGCCATGGCTAAACTCGGTGCGCGCCATGGCTCGCTACGCAACCAGGAGAGCGAATTACTGGAAAATATTCTCAGCCTGCGCGGCACACGAACCGAGGACATTCTCACCCCGCGCACTGTCGTCACTGCATTGCCGGAAAGCATCACTATTCTTGAGGGTCTCGATCGGCTGGGAGATCGGCCTTTCAACCGTATTCCTGTATACCGCAGTAATGTCGACGCCATCAGTGGCGTGGTTTATCGGCCCACCATGCTGGAGGCGGTCCGAGAAGGCCAGGGAGAGCTGACCCTGGCTGCTATTGCCGCGCCGGAATACCGTGTCTCTGAAGAGTTGCCCGTGCTGCAATTACTGGACCTGTTTCTCAAACGCAAAGAGCACTTGTTTCTGGTGGAAGATGAGTACGGCCAGACCGCTGGGGTAGTGACCCTTGAGGATGCGGTGGAAACTTTGCTGGGTCGGGAGATTATGGATGAAAGCGACAAGGTCGAAGACATGCAGCAACTGGCTCGCAGCACCTATCGCGAACGCCTTAGGGACCTGGATAAGGATAAAGAAACCTGAAGCAAAGACCGAGGGGAAAAAGGTCTAGCCAGCTGACTCGATCAGCGTCACGGTGCGCTTCAGGGCGAGTCGCAGCAACAGGTAAAGCATTAACCCTGCAGGGCCTGCCATCAATGTTACCAGCAAGAAAGGCATGATAAGCCAATGCTTGATACCCTGCCGCTTCGCGTCCCTGACTATCCATGCGCCAACAAACAGGTCAAATACCAGGTAGTGAATCCACCCACCCAGCACAGCGGTGGGACTCTGGAACAACATCATGACGCTTTCCAGCGAACCAAAACCTGCTCCCTCCGGCGCGGGCTGTCCGAAAAACAGTGCCCAGATGTAAAAAGGACCTAGCAACAGTGGCACCCAGATAGCATGAACCGAAAGTTGCGTGACACGATGATGAGGCAGAAAAAACAGCAAGAACCAGGCGGGAAGAACAGCATAATTGCAGATCAAGAATAAGTCGTCTGTACTCATAGTATTCTCTGTAAGTGCGGGCGCAGTCAGCCGCCCTGTGCCCAGAGCGTACAACGGCTGGCCCGGGATATCCATCCGATTGGCGATGACCAGGGCGATGCCTTATATTAGCGCTATGAACGGAATGCCACCTTGGCTTTAACACAATTACCGGGAGTCCATTTGGTGAAAAAAATTTGCGCCAGCCTGTTGCTAACGGCAGTGGTTTTGACTGCATGCAGCGCGACGGGGGTCAGCATACCTGCCCTGGAGGGTAGCCTCGCCGGCGAACGCCTGCCCGGCAAAATCATCTGGCACGAATTAATCACCGACACACCCGAGCAGACACAGCGCTTTTACACCGAGCTTTTTGGTTGGGAGTTCGAACCTTTATCGGATAAGAACATCAACTACTTCCTCATTCGCCAAAACGGTAAAGCCATTGGCGGCATGATAAATCAGAACAGACTTCCCACTAAGGCAGATATTTCACAATGGGTCGCCCTCTTTTCGGTGACCGATATCGCTGCAGCCACTGACCAGGTGGCAAGTTCGGGTGGGACTGTATTCACTCCACCAACCTCTCTTGGTGACCGCGGTAAAATAGCCGTCGTCGCCGACCCACAGGGAGCGCTTTTCGCGCTGTTACAAACTGCTAATGGCGACCCGGCGGACACTGCCGAGCCAGCGTCGGTTGGCGATTTTTTCTGGCACGAGCTTTGGACTGGCGACATAGATCGAGCTGTTACTTTTTATGGCAAACTCGCACCCTATCAAATGGAACGAAGAAACCTGGGCACGGGGAACGAGTCCATTGACTACGTCGTGATGCAGACGCAGCAGCAAAAGCGTGGCGGCATCCGGGCGAACCCGTTCAAAGGCTTGCCGCCCATCTGGGTAAATTACCTGCAAATCCCGGATGATGCAGAACTTGATCGCATTTTGGCGAAGGTAGAGTCATTGGGCGGTGAAATCCTGGTGCCCGCTGCTTCCCGCCCCAGCGGGGGCACCGTGGCGATGATTGCGGGTCCCTCTGGCGCAGGTATCGCATTGCAGACCTGGAAAAATGAAGAGCAGCTCGCGAAATTTGGAGAACAATGATAATGAAGTCTATTTTTCGTGGCGTACGACTGACTGCCCTGCTAATCGCTGTTTGCCTGTTATCCGGCTGCGACGACCCGCAGGTCTACGGCGGCATTAGTGTTTCCAGCGGATACGGTTCCTATGGCGGTTATCATCATGGTCGTTATGGCGGCTACCATTCTGGAGTCCGAACCAGTGTCTCGATTGGGGGCAGAATCCGCTGAATGCACAGTCGGCGCTAAAGAGGCCAAAGCAGTGCTTGGTAGGGTAAAAAAGGTGTCTGAATGGCAACAACCACAGTAAAAAGGCTACTTGCTTGTCTGCTGATATCCGCCAGCCAACCGGCTTTGGCTGACATTTTTGCAGCATTCCGATTTGAGGACGGTGACACTAATTGGCAGTACGTGGCAAACACCACGGGCACTGTGCTAATTATTGCCCTGAGCTACACCCTGGTCCGTTTGTTTCTCAATATCCGCAAGGCAGGACGTTATAATCGGGAGCTAGAGGAAATCCGTGGACAATTGGAAGACCGGGTCCGCACTCGCACCGCAACCTTGGATGAGTCCAATCGTCAGTTAAAGAAAAACCACTCTGTTCTTGAAAGTGAAATGTCCAAGCATCAGGCAACTGCGGAGCGCCTGCAGCAATCAGAGTCCTATATCACCAGCATTATGCAATCCATGCCACTTATGTTGATTGGCCTGGATCGGGAAGGGAGCATTACCCAGTGGAACACGCGCGCGGAGGAAGTTAGCGGTCTGCAAGAGCCTGAAGTTCTCGGCAAAAAACTATGGCAAGCCTACCCTTCAATCACAGTCACTCCGGAGCAAATTGATGAGGCGATCACCAACGATTGCACGCTCACAGTCAAACATAGCCAACGAGGCGCATATCACTTTGATATCACGATCTACCCGCTCATAGATCAACCGGAGCAGGGGGTAGTGGTGTTGATCGATGACGTTACCCAGCGAGTGACCGCAGAGAATATGCTGATCGAAAGAGACAAGATGTCATCGATGGGAGAACTTGCTGGTTCTCTGGCACATGACGTCAGTACACCCGTCAATGCAATGCTGATGGATATCCGTGAAGTTCAATCACGCATTGCAAAGCTTGAGTGTGAGACTGCCACAGACCCAGCTCCAATGTTGGAAGACGCGCTGTTACGTGGCGAACAGGTATCAAGAGTCATTTCCAATCTACTTGAATTTTCAAGCTCGCAAGCCGGCGAAATGAAACTGGCAGATATTCCTGACGTTGTTGATCATAGTCTGGAACTTGCAACGGCAGCGCTGACCTCTTCCTCCGGACTGCAATTTCGCGATGTTGACATTGAAACGAGTTACGAGGAGGGATTGCCACCCATTCCCTGCCATGAAACGGAGTTGCAGCAGGTTCTACTCAGCCTGCTTCGGCACTGCGTCAACGCGCTGGGTGAAATAGAGCGAGAGGGCTTTGTGCCCAAGGTGACACTGCAGGTTAGCCAGTTTTACGATGCTCTTTGGTTAAAAGTACAACACAATGGCCGAGGCCTTAGCCTTCAGGAGCAACAGGCACTGTTTGAGCCGTTCTTTGCTGATTCTCGTGACGCCAGCGGCGATGACTATGACGCCAGCCGTCGCCTGTCGTATCCGTATTTTATTATCACTGAGCAACATCGCGGTCAGTTGGCTGTAACATCAGACATCAACGATGGCACCACATTCCATATAGAATTACAGCTCGCTTAGCCCCCGTTCTGGCTAGTGCTTCTGCTGACATCCTGCGAACTTATCCCAGGAATTTTTTACGGGTCAGGCCAAGCCTTTCGCTGCTTGAACTATAATCCCAAAGGCAACGCCCACACAAAACAAGGCCAGCACGATATGAACAGAATCGACAAATTAAAAAACGATGTATACAGCTTTGAAGAGCTGATTACGCTGGAGAAAAACGCTACCCAACTGAGAGACAGCGAAACACTGCGCCTCATCGAGATCAGTCGCGCATCAAAAACCGCAAAAGGAGAGAAGCCAAAGGCTGTCGTCGACGAAGATGGCCGGCCGCTTACCCGCAGAGCTCGCCGTGAGGAAAAACGCGACCGTTAGTGCTGGTCATTTCCATGAGACGCTACCAGGGGCGAAAAGCACTCAATCGCTACTTTCTATCGGGAGGAGGGGCCCAATGATAACGAAGGTACACCACATCAATATTTTGGTACGAGACCTCCAGCTTGCCGTGTCTCGCTATCAAGCCGCTTTTGCAATTGAGCACTTTGAGTACGGCGATTTACCTGAAAGAGGAGTAAAAACAGCGCGGTTTCGCGCGGGGGAAAGCTGGATCGTGTTGCTTGAGCCAATCGACGCTGAAGGCGTTCCCGCCAGACATCTCGCAGAACACGGTGAAGGCCTGTTTCTGCTCTCTCTGGGAGTCGATTCTATGGATAAGTCACGGTCCCATATCGACAGCAGTGGAGGCGGTGTGATCGATGCATCCGAACGCCTTGGGCTTGAGGGCTGGAAAGTACTGGATCTGGATCCAAACACCTTTTCTGGCGCCGTACTTCAGCTGACGGAGGACTAATACCTCAAAGTTTGTGCATTGAAACTTCTGATCCGTCTTGCAGCCCCCCGCGTATTCTGAATATAACTAACTATTCTACTCGCACTCGCGTTCTTTCAAGCCTCTGATTTGCAAAGAAAATTGTAAGCCATATTGGGAGCTTCCATGTTGATGCGGTAGGCAAATCGTCTTTTGGCTGTGATAGCCCAGGCAAACCTACTTCGGAGCCTTCCGACAATGTCCAAACCGCTAGATGGACTTCGTGTTCTGGATCTCACCCATATGCTCTCCGGACCCTATGGCGCGATGATTCTCGCTGACCTGGGCGCAGAAACCATCAAAGTCGAGCCATTGCACGGCGAAGGAACGCGCAAATTGCTCGCGAATGATCCGGCCAACTCACTGGACGGCATGGGCGCTTACTTCCTGACACTCAACAGAAACAAACAAAGCGTCGCTATCGATCTAAAAAGCCATGCCGGACGCACCCAGTTCTATCGCCTTGTGGAAAAATCCGACATTGTCATCAGTAATTTCGGTGCTGGCGTGCCCGAGCGACTTGGTATTGATTTTGAAGCACTCAGCGCGGTCAACCCTGGCATTATCACCTGCACTATCACCGGGTTTGGGTCAGATGGCCCCCAGAGCAAGCGTCCTGCCTTTGATCAGGTTGCCCAGGCCACCGGTGGTGGCATGTCCATCACCGGCAGCGACCCTGAGCACCCCGTGCGTGCCGGGATCCCGATCGGCGACCTTGGAGGTGGAATGTTTGGTGTGATGGGTATTTTGGCTGCGCTTTATGAGCGCGAAAAGAGCGGCAAGGGCCAACATGTCGACATCTCCATGCTGGACTGCCAGGTATCGCTGCTGAACTATATGGCCACTATGCACTTCCTGTCGGGAGAAGACCCCTACCCTATTGGCAATTCTCACTTTGTTCACGTGCCCTACAACACTTATCGCTGTCAGGACGGCTTTATTGTTATTGCGGTCATCACCGATAATTTCTGGCAAAACCTGAAGCAGGTGGTCAACTGTGCTGCGTTCGATGACCCGGCGCTGGACGGGCAGCCCGGGAGATGGGCAGACCGTGAAATGATCAATGCGACACTCAGCGATGTCCTGAAAGATCGGAGCTGTTCCCACTGGCTCACTCTATTGGAGGCGCAGAGGATTCCTTGTGCCCCTGTCAATAATTTTAGCCAGGCGCTCTCCGATCCCCAGGTGCGCCATCGCAACATGGTTGTGGAGTTAGGCCATCCCAATGGCGCCAAAACCCGCGGCCCGGGTAACCCCATCAAACTATCGCGAACCTGCGAGGAATCCTTTGCCCCCGCCCCGACGCTGGGCCAAAACACAGATGAAGTGTTCAGCACGCTTTTGGGCTACAGTGTAGGTGAGATCGATGACCTGCGCAGCAGAGGAGTAATCGCTTGATGAGTGAGTGCATCGTAATCAACGAGGTTGGCCCCAGAGACGGGCTACAGAGCCAGGATAAGCACCTGACCGTGGCGGAAAGGGCATCGCTTATCAAGTCTCTGCTCACTGCGGGCCTGCAGCATATCGAGGCGGGAAGCTTCGTGTCTCCGCGAGCCGTTCCGCAAATGGCAGGTACCGACGAGGTCTTTCATCTCTTGGGGCCCGAAAATTCGCCTTACCTAAGCGCCCTGGTCCCCAATATGAAAGGCTACGAGCTAGCCCGCTCTGCCGGCGCATCAACCGTGGCGGTTGTGGTGTCTGCCACTGAGACCATGAACCAGAAAAACATCAACATGGGTTTACAACAAACTCTGGAAACCGCTGCTAACATCATCCGCCGGGGGCGCGCAGAGGGCGCCCGCGTTCAGGCTTATCTTTCCGTTGCCTTTGAGTGCCCGTATGAGGGCAAAGTCGCTGCAGATACCATCCTTTCCCAGGCCCGGCAGCTGGCCGCCTGGGATGCTGACGAAATTGTAATAGCAGATACTATCGGCGCCGCTGACCCCGCATCCGTGCGCAGCCTGCTCAACGCTCTGGTTGCAGAGCACGGCGCCGAAAAAATTGCCTGTCACTTTCACGATACCCGAGCGATGGGTTTAGCCAACACATTTGCAGCGATTGAGAGCGGCGTTCGCCGATTTGACAGTTCACTAGGCGGACTGGGTGGCTGCCCCTTTGCCCCCGGAGCAAAAGGCAACGTCGCTACAGAAGATGTTGTCATGATGTGCGAACAAATGGGATTTAAAACCGGAGTTCAAATGCCCTTGCTTTTAGCTGCGGTGAAGATGGTTAGCGAGCTAACTGGCCATACCCAGGGTGGCAGAGCTCATTATTGGCTCAGTAACAATGCGGTCTGAAAGCAAAGAGCACACAAGGCACTAGGAGAATCATATAATGGCATACCGACTAGGCGTAGATGTCGGCGGCACCTTCACCGACTTCCTGTTAATGGATGAGGAGAGCGGCCAGACACATACCGCAAAGGTGCCTTCTACACCCGAAGACTCTTCAATCGGCGTGCTCAATGGCGTTGCACGCATCTGTGACGAATCTGGCATCGATCCTTCGCACATCAAACTGGTAATGCATGGCACTACAGTTGCTACCAATGCCGTGCTCACCGGTAAGGGCGCAGTCGTCGGCCTGGTGACCACAGCGGGCTACGAAGACACATTGCAAGTGGCTCGATCGTTCTGCCCCGGCGGTCTTGGCGGTTGGGTCAGCTATATCAAAAAACCATTACTGGCACCGCTTGAGCTCACCATTGGCGCTGGCGGGCGCATTGGGGCAGATGGCGCGGTAGTGCGTGAACTGGACGAAGACGGGTTAAGACGCGATCTCATCACCCTGCGCGAGAGAAATGCCATACAGGCCCTGACCATCTGCTTTATTAACGCGCACATCAACAACGAGCATGAAGAACGAGCACGAGACATTGCCCGCGAAGTGTTTGTTGACACACCCATCTCAATCTCCAGTGAAGTCGTTCCTGAGATGCAGGAGTACGAGCGCACCGAAACTACGGTAGTCAATTCCTACGTAAGACCGGAAGTAGAACGCTACGTTAATAATTTACGCACGGCGCTCGCATCGCGCATGGGAGAAGATACCCAGCTGTCGATACTGCGGTCCGATGGTGGCTTGGCTTCGGCACGCGCCTCCGCAGAATCACCAGTCAATTTGTTAATGTCCGGGCCCGCGGGTGGCGTAGCGGGCGCTATCTATTTCTGCAGCCGCGCAGGATTTAAGGACATTCTAACGTTCGACATGGGCGGTACGTCTACTGACGTTGCCTTGATTCAGAATTCCCGGGCGCGGGTCCGCAGAGAAACTATTGTAGGCGACGTGCGGGTAAGAGCCCCCTCGGTGGATGTTCGCACCGTCGGTGCGGGTGGCGGTTCTATTGCGTTTGTACCCGAACTTACCAAAGCTCTGCGAGTTGGCCCCGAGTCTGCAGGGGCGGTACCAGGCCCTGCCTGTTACATGAAGGGTGGCGAGCTACCCACCGTCTGTGACGCCAATGTCGTATTGGGATACCTGCCATCAGATGTGCAGCTGGGCGGTAAAATGGAAATCAACCGCGACGCGTCTATGGCCGCGGTACAACAGGTCGCCGACGGCATGGGCATCGGCCTGATGGAAGCCGCAGAAGGCATTATTAAAATAGTGAATGAGTCCATGTTTGGCGCTTTGCGTTTGGTTTCAGTTGAACAGGGCTATGATCCGCGCGATTTTGCCCTGGTGGGTTTTGGCGGTGCTGGTCCATTGCATGCCAATGCGCTGGGAATTCTGACAGACGCATGGCCGGTCATTGTACCTCCAGGCCCAGGCGTGCTTTGTGCCTACGGCGACGCCACAACGCAAGTTCAGGACGAAGCAGCCAGAACCTACCTGACGATGGCAGGTGATCTTAGCGATGAAAAACTGAAAACTGATTTAAAAACACTGCAACTGCGTGCGGGAGAATCGCTGGTGCAGGACGGTATACCTATTGAAGATCACGAGGTCACTTATCAGGCTGATCTGCGTTATGCAGGACAGGCATTCCAGATTACTGTTGATTTCACCGAAACAGATTTAAATGAAAAAGGTGCTGCTCTTCTTACTGAGCAGTTCGATGCGGAACACGAGCAACTGTTTACTTTCAAGCTCGACGATGGCCACGAGATTCTTATGATTCGCGCTGTGGCCAAGGCGCGCACGCAGGCGATTGCTGAACTACGCCGCGGAGAAGCTGGCACTACCCTGGAAGAATGTGTTCTACACCAGAGCAAGTTTTTCTATGAAGGGGCGTGGCACGACGCACTCATCTATGACCGAGACAAGTTACACGAAGGCCTGGAGGTCGCCGGTCCGGCGATTGTCAGTGAAATGGACTCTACAACAGTAGTCCTGCCCGACTATAAAGCAAACGTCGACGCTATCGGCAACCTGCTGATCAACCCGATCGTATAAAGGGGATTCCAATGACTGCCAGATTAATTGAAACGAGCACCCAACCCCTAAACGCAGTAGAGGTCGATGGAGTAACGGTCGACATCATCGAAAATGCGCTACGCAACGCGCGTGAAGAGATGGACGCCGTTTTATTCCGAACAGCGATGTCCCCGGGCATACGCGAGCAGGGTGACTGCTTTCCAATGATCGCCAACAAAGACGGCAAAATGGTAGTGGGACAGTTTGGCTCCTTTATCGGTCCGTTCCTGGATGCTTACGATGAAGAAATTGAAGAAGGCGACATTATTCTTACCAACGATCCCTACATGTGTAACGCCGCAGTTTCACACCTGCCGGACTGGGTCGTGCTGGTGCCAGTGTTCAAGGAGGGCCGCCACATAGCCTGGACAGCCATGTTCGGCCATATGTCAGACAACGGCGGCATGGTGCCCGGTTCTATTCCTATTGAAGCGACGAGCATTTATCAGGAAGGCATTCGGATTCCACCGACCAAACTTTATAAAAAAGGCGTATTGCAAAAAGACCTGCTCGAACTGATTCTGCACAATGTGCGCACACCACAGTGGAACCGGTTTGACCTGAACGCTCTGGTAGCGGCCTGCAACACGGCAGCCAAGCGCTGTGTCGAACTGGCGGAAAGATTCGGTGACGAAGTGCTGGTGTCAACGATGGACATTATGCTGCAGCGTAATCACGCTGCCATGAAGCACATCATCGAAATGTTCATTCCCGAAGAGCCTCGAGAATTTGAGGACTACCTCTGCGATGACGGCATGGGCATGGGCCCGTACAGAATTAAATGTCGTATGTGGCGCGAGGGTTCTACCGCCATCTTTGATTTTGAAGGAACGGACCCGCAGGCGCAAAGCTCGGTTAACTTTTTCCTTAACGAAGACATGTTCAAAATGTTCTTCGGCTCCTTCACGATTAATGTAGTAGACCCCCAGATTGTGTTTAATGATGGCTTCTATGACCTGGTTGATGTGCGAATACCACAGGGCACTCTATTAAAGCCCAATTTCCCTGCCGCATTATCAGGAAGAACTCACGCCCTTGGGCGTATCTTTGACCTGCTTGGTGCGCTACTGGGCATGGGGGCGCCGGACCAAATGCTTAATGCAGCCGGTTTTTCAGATTCCCCACATTTGTTCTATTCCGGCTACGATAAAAAAGGCGAATGGTTCCAACTGTTTCAGATTGGCTTTGGCGGCATCCCAGGGCGCCCGGTTGGCGACGGACCCGACGGCCATTCACTATGGCCGGGGTTTACCAATGTGCCTAACGAATTTATTGAATCCTATTTCCCTTTACGCATTGAACAATACGCGACTATTCCCGATTCAGGCGGCGCTGGTTTGCACCGCGGCGGCAATGGTTTAAGTGTGGCCTACCGGTTTTTGGCAGACGGCGATATCGGTATTCATGACGAGCGGTGGCTCACCTATCCCTGGGGTGTATTGGGCGGTGAAACAGGCATGCGATCGACCAAGCGCCTGGTTCGCGCGGACGGCACTGAAGAGTGGCTACCCGCTAAAGTAGAAGGAGTCAAAGTGAAGGAAGGCGACATCCTCTACTTTAACACCTGGGGCGGCGGTGGTTGGGGCGATCCCTTTGACCGCGATCCGTCACTGGTAGTGCAGGATGTTGATAAGCGCCTGGTGACACGCGAGGGGGCTAAACGCTACGGCGTCGTCATTGCGGATAACGGCACAGTCAACGCTGAAGCGACTGATGCACTGAGAAACGAATTACGCACGGCCCGGCCACCTATCGAGGTGTTTAACAGAGGCGGCACAATCGAAGAACTAAAGGCAAGGTGTCTGGAAGAGACGCATCTGCCACCACCAGTTTCGCCCAGCTTCGTAGGCGGGACAGCGTGATAAAAAATGTTTTGTAAAACCAATGAAATAACAAACTTTAAGCGGTAGAAAAACCAGCAAATATAAATCAGGAGAAATGCCATGCACTTCAACAGAAAACCATTAGTCATAGGGCTGGCGGCAGCTGTCGCTGGATTTACAGTCACCCCAATCGCCATCGCGCAGTCAGAAAGCCTGGCTATCGAGGAGGTGGTAGTCACCGCTCGAAAACGAACAGAGAACCTGCAAGAAGTTCCGATTGCGATCAGTGCCATTGGCGAAACGACAATAGAACGGGCCGGTATTGAAAGGGCCTCTGACTATATTAGTTTGATCCCCAACGTCACCATTGTCGACGCCGCCAACGTGGGTGATACCCAGGTCAGCATTCGAGGAGTGGTATCAACCCGAGACGCGGAATCCACTTTTGCCTATATCGTCGATGGCGTACTGAGCACTAACCCCAACAGCTTTAATGAAGAGCTGTTCGATGTTCAGCAAATAGAAGTGCTCAAGGGTCCTCAGGGGGCACTGTATGGTCGTAACGCTGTCGCCGGGGCAATACTTGTAACCACCAAGGAGCCGACCAATGAATTTGAGGCCAAGGTAGGTGGCGGCATTGCCAACAATAACGCCTACAAAGTGAACGCCATGGTGAGCGGACCGATTGTAGAAGACACTCTTCTTGGTCGTTTTTCTATCAGCACGCGCGAGACCGATGGTTTTTACAAGAACATTTTCACCGGGGAAGACGACTCAGTGGATTATCTTGAGGACACCAGCGCCCGCGGACGTTTGATCTGGAATGTTAGCGAAGACATGTCCCTGGATTTTCGGGCGGGCTATTCGGAAGTGAAGGGCGGAGCCATTAACTTTAATGCCGCCTTTGCCATCCCTGCTTTCGAACAGAACTTCGGCGCGCCGGGCTTTTTCCAGGATGTGAATGACCTGGACTTCCGCTACACCTTTAATGTCCCTGGCGAAAACGAGCAGGAAACACTCGATTTTGCAGTAAAGATGGATTGGGACCTGGGCTTCGCGGACCTGGTGGCCAATATCGCCTACAACAACCTAGAGGAATATTTGCTCTCTGACGGAACCAGCGCTACTTTTTATGGTTATGAATTGACAGGCGCGTGCCAGGCTGACCGACAAACCCTGAACAGCTTCAGCAGGCCCGACTTGTTTGGTCCATTCTTTAATCCTTATGGCGTGCTGCCCCCTGGTGAAGAAAACGATTTCTCAGGCGTTTACGGCCCTTACACACCCACTTCCTGCGATGGTTATCAGTACCAGGAGCGCAACCAGGAAGACCTCAGCTTTGATGCTCGACTGGTTTCACCCGGGGATCAGGCGTTACGCTGGATTGGCGGCATCTATCTCGCTGAGATTGAACGTGAGGTCGTGGTTGGTTATGGCGCCGATACGGGTAATGGCTTTGACAGGACCCCTTATGTCCCGGCGGACGGTCCTAATCCTACTGACTTATTATTCTGGGATGACTTCGACACCACCGTCTACGCGGTCTATGGCCAAATTGAATTTGACCTGACTGACACGCTGGAAATAGCGCTGGCCGGTCGCTATGACCGAGAGGAAAGAGAGGTTACCAATAAGGTACCAAACGTTTCCAACTCCGGACTTAATATTAACTTGCTAGACGATAACTTCCAGCCAACGCCTATTAACCCTGCATTCAACAGCAACCCTAATGGGATTCCGAAGCGGGACGATACCTACAGCCAGTTCCAGCCCAAGCTAACCCTGAACTGGGCGGCTACTGACAACATGAATATTTACGGCAGCTACGGCGTTGGATTCCGCAGTGGCGGCTTTAACTCTGTAGGCACCGAGGATCTGCTTAACTTCTGGTTCAATGCTGGCTACGGCGGAGCGGGCGAGGCTGTGAATGCACAGATCAATGTCACGGATGACTATGACAAAGAAGTCTCAGAAGCCTTTGAAGTTGGCATGAAATCTGAGTTTATGGATCGCAGGCTGCGGTTGAATGCAGCGCTGTTTCGCACCGACGTAGAAGATAATCAGTTCTTCGAATTCTTCGCCGGCCCCTTTGGCTTGCTTCGCTCGGTCACCACCATCGATGAGATGTATATCCAGGGATTCGAAGCCGATATCACCTTTATCGCCACCGAAGGCCTGACATTTTATGGCGGCGTAGGGCTGATGGACTCGGAGATAGAAAAGAACAAGAACCGACCATTGTCCGAAGGTAATGATGTTCCGCAGGCCCCAGAAACAACCGGTAATCTTGGTGCAGAATGGGTAATTGCATTATCCACCAATATTAACCTGGTCAGCCGGCTCGACTGGAGCTACGTCGGAGAGACCTGGTTCCACACTCTACAGGGCGAACAGACCCCGACGATCTGGAATGCATTTTTTGGTCCGGGTAACAATCAGGACTTCTCCAAGTCGTCTCGAGACGCCTACGACACGCTTGACCTGCGCATAGGTCTGGAAGCGGATAACTGGAGAGTGACTGCCTGGGGACGCAACATTACCGATGAAAAATACCTCGAGGAAGTGATTCCGGCACCAGAGTTTGGTGGCAGCTTTAATCACCAATCAGCCCAGCGTTCTTACGGGTTGGATTTTTCTTACCTCTTCTAAACTTGATCCTTCCTATAAGCCGCCGGTATTCACTGGCGGCTTTTTTTTGCCCTAGTCATTATCTTCCCTGGCACTCGCGAGCTCAGGTGAGTACCAAATTGGTGATGTGTAAGCTCGCTCCTGAATGGTAGCGGGTCCCTCGTATGGCGTATCGACGCCGAGGGCAGTAGCATCCAGTTGAGAGTGTCGCACCGTCGGTATCTGCAACACACGCAAATAATAGAGCGAGCTTTGGCCAGCATCGAACTCCGGATCGATCCATAAAGCACTTAGCTGCGCGGCACCGATATTATTGGCCGTTTTCCCCGTTTTGATGTTCGCACTATTACCCACTGCTGGCAGTTTTCCGTCCAACTGCAGGGCTCGCTCACCAGACACACTTTCCGACCAGGCTACGTTGAAGATTTTTTCTTCTGCCCGTCCATCATTATTCAGCCAAAGTTTAATGACCTGAATTCTGTCAAGATTGTGATCCAGAGCTCCCTTGGTAGCCGCCACTAAAAACCGCGGCGCTGCTCCAGTGGGTGCACTGGCTAACTCCCCACCCATCGGCACCCCTCCCGCATAACCCACTGCGGCCAGGTCTGCAGCCTGAATATCTTCTTGTTGATAGCCCCAACCGCCAAAAAACCGCACGCCTATGCGTGGACCTGTGGTGGCGTATGTCTCGCGGCGCTTCATCGCGGCAATAATGGCTTCGCGGCTGTTATCCTCACTCCATACTGCAGCCAAGCCTGATGCTGACATCGTCCAACCGTTGGTGCTGGTTTTGCCGTTGGCATAGTCCCCGGAAGCAGGTCCACGCTTGTTAACGGGAATGGAATCAGTAGACATCTTGCCCCAAAAGTTAGGCTCCTCCGCTGAAGCCAGACTGGTATGGGCATCGGTGGAGCCAATCATGCCAAGCTTGAATGGATTAACGCCGGTATCTTTTTCCAGCTCTATGCCATTTTTTAAAGCCGAGCGCACAGTATCGCCTTTCTGCACCTGATAGGTCTGGCCGGGATTGATGCCTTGAATGTAAAAACGATAGCGCTCGAAATTCGCAAACTCATCATCTGGCGCTAAATCGGGATGGGTTTCGCTATCACCTTTAATTTGTGTAGCTTCGACCAGCGGCTCCCAACGCGACCGCTTGCTCGCGTATTCAGCCGTAATCGGCTCTCCTGCGACAGTGGTCTTGGAAAACATATAACCTTTAGAAATATTGGAATTATGGGGAATCGCAATAAAGTTGGCGCCAACGCTCGCCGACAAAGCCGCCAATTGATCCCACAGTTGCTCTGGATACGGAGCTACGTCAGCGCCAATGGGAGAAAAACTGCTGGCAGTTTTGCCATCGGTATCAGACAGTACAACCCGATGTAAATTGGCACCGCTAGCGGTCTGTGACCACTCCCAACCAACCAATGTAGTAAAACTTCCAGGCTGGTTATAACGATCTGCCACTTCCATCGAGCGAGTCCACTGAGACGCAATAATTCGCGCTGCACTGTCCTTGCTGACCAGGCCCACGCTCTCAAACCCCTTTCCATTACCCGACTCATTCGCAGTGGCGATTGGATCCCGACTGTCTCCCGGCTGAATATCGTTAGTTGGTATCATCTCCCTGAAAGTCTCAACACCCTTTCTTGGATCGGAGATGAAATAGCGAATTGACTCCACATAAAAGAAAGACTTCAATTTTTCAAACAGGCCAGCTTCCGGTTGCTCAGCGCGACCGCTCATCACCTCCGGGAAAACACCCAGGTATTCAGCATGGTCAGCGACAGCAAGAAAATCCAGCGGTTGATTAATTTGCACTCGGTTACCGGCATAGGGATGAATGACTGGCTCACCTCTGGCATAACGATAGGCCACGTCAGGGCCGGCGGTACGGTTGCCCGCCATAAAGGCATCGGGTGAATTGGCGGTATGAAGGTGTGTGTCGCCCCATAAAAGCTTAGTCTCTGCCAGTGCGCCAGTGCTTGGCAGCAGCGCGATCACGACAAGGAAATAGTTGTATTTTTTCATGAATCGCCTTTTTATACTTTTACTCGAAACGCCAAGTGCGCGGAGCAGGGTAGCATTAAAACGCTAGTATCTGCTGAAGCTGCCAATAGCGCGAGAGCCACTTGCCGATGGCAAGCAGTTCAGTCGTTCTACTTCAGTTCACTGGATGACTTTCCCAATATTCGTCGAGCAACAATAAGCTGCTGTATCTGTTGAGTACCTTCAAAGATATCGATAATTTTGGAGTCGCGTGCAAATTTTTCCAACAAGCGAGATTCGCTATAACCCAGGCTCTGGCAAAGTTCCACACAGCGCAGGGTAACCCGGTTGCCCATGCGACCAGCCTTGGCTTTACACATGGATGCTTCCTTTGAGTTTGGTTGCTTGTTATCTGCCATCCAGGCTGCCTTGAGTGTAAGCAGGCGAGCACCCTCCCACTCAGCCTCCAACCGATATAGCTCTGCCTCAACGGCACTGACATTGCAGGGCTTGCGGTTATAGTCTGGAGAAACACCCTCTTCAGTCAGTAGTTCACTGGCTAGGTCAAGTGCGGCTCTGCCAACACCCAAAGCCATCGCTGCGACAGGAGGTCGGGTATTATCGAAAGTCTGCATCACCCCACCAAACGCCTTTTTGCGACCTTCAGCATCGGCGGCAAGCTCAGCGCTACCGAGGATGTTGTCGGCTGGAATACGGCAATCGCTAAATGTAATGGCAGCAGTGTCCGAAGCGCGAATGCCCATTTTGCGTTCCAGTCGCGTAACCTCGCAACCGGGCGTCCCCTTCTCCACAATAAAGGACTTGATTGCAGCCTTACCCAGTGATTTATCCAGCGTTGCCCACACCACCAAGGTGTCTGCCCACTGGCCGGAGGTCACATAAATTTTCTCTCCATTGAGTACCCACTCGTCACCATCGCGCACGGCCGTAGTGGCAATATTGGCGGAGTCGGATCCAGTTCCCGGCTCAGTAATACACATGGCGGCGTAGCTGGTGCCGTATTTTTCTCGCTGGGCCAAGGTACCGACGGCCTGTATGGCTGCATTGCCCAGCCCATTAGCGGGCATTCCCAGAAACAGACCTAAATCGCCCCAGGCTAATGCCTGCAGACCAATAACCGCTGCCATATTACCGCCATTCACTACCGCGCTACTTTCTGCAGCACTGGCGCCCCCTGTCGAAGAGCCTGCGCTTCGCCCACCCGCCAGTAGTTTGACGACTTCATCCATCTCCGTCGGATAAGTGTGCTCTTCCTTGTCATATTTGCGCGAATAGGGCCGCATCATATGCTCGGCAAGCAGCATTGCGTTGTTGAATGTTTCCTGGTGCTTGTCGGATATTTCAAGCTGTATCATAGTCGTTGTCTCTTCAGGCGCTGGCAACGCCATCCAGAATGGCGATAGCTCGCAAATTGCGATACCACATTTCAACCGGATGCTCTCGGCAAAAGCCGTGACCGCCCAATAACTGCACACCATCCGTGCCAATTTTCATCGCATGCTCTCCACAGGCCACATGTGCAAGATAGGTTGGTCGATGGAACTCCAGTCCCTGCTCAGCCAAAGATGCTGCTCGCCATACCATCAACCGCATGGCTTCTAACTCGGTGGCCATGTCTGCCACCATGAAAGCGACTGACTGGCGATTGCTGATGGGTTCTCCAAAGGCGACACGCTCATTGACGTAATCTTTAACGTAGTCCAGAACAGCCTGACAAGTGCCTACGGCCAGGGCTCCAATGCCAAGACGGGACAAGTCGATAAAGCGCTGGAGATCAAATTCATCGTGTCCAAGGCGAGCCTCCAACGGTAGCTGAACATTAGTAAATTCAATAGTCGCCAACTGCAGAGTGCGCAAACCCATGTTCGACTCTTCAGTGCGAGTCATTCCCTGTGGCGTACCCTCAACAATAAATGCTGCATTGCCCTGCCCTTTCAGTCGAGCAATAACCAGCGTTAGCTGAGCATCCATACCCAGAGGGACCATGCACTTAATGCCATTGAGTACATAGCCCTGTTCTTCCTCTATGGCGTTGCAATGAAGCTCCGTGGGATCAAACATTGCCCGGGGTTCCATCAGCGCCGTAGTCGCGGCAACAAATGTACCTTCGCAGAAAAGTGGCAGATATTGTTCGCGCTGTGCATCGTTCCCCTGGTCAATCAAGGTATTCACAAATGCTTGAGGGCTGACCGCGCCCAGTGCGAGTCCCAGATCACCCTTAGCCAGGTCCTCAATATTAAGCACACTGGAGACTGGCGATCGCTCCATGCCGGCCCCGCCCAATGCTTCTGGAATCGATAACAACGCTAGTCCGAGCTCGGCCGTTTTGTCATAGAACCCCACTGGGGGCGCACCCGCCTCGTCACTAGACCTGGCGATACTGCGAATTTCAGAATCGGCGAAACGCTCCATGGATTCATGACTCATACGCTGATCATCAGTGCGGGTGAGATCGAACAATCTATCCGGGTGGCTGCTACTCATCGTGTTGAACTCTTTATTCAATTTGCTATGAACTTTCTATTCATCTACTGATGTCTGTCGAGACAGCACTATCGATTACGACCCAGTTTTTCGTGGGCATCTACCCACTCGTTAGTACCCGTGGCCTTATCCGTTCGCGCTGCAGATACCAGCGACAGCTCTCCCGCCACCACCAGGCCAGCTGCAATCTCTATTAATTTGTAAGCTTTGTCCTGACCATAGCAGTCCATCAACTCCAAACACTCACGCTGGGTCGCAAGACCAGTACCGCCACCATAAGTCGCCATAATCAAGGCCGGCAAGGTGATGGAGTAGTACAAATCTCCTGTCTTGGTCACGTAACTGTAAACACTGCACTGATTTGCCTCTCCTATATTGGCCATGTCCTGGCCAGTGGCCATGTAAAGAGCGGCCAGGCCATTCGCCGGATGCGCTGCGTTATTGGAAGCGCCCGTCAAAAAGGCGGCTAGCGTGTTAATGCCGGTGCTGTTGCGAAGGTTTTCCGGTGTGGTGCGCAGCACGTCAGCAAGCACCTGTCGCGGAATGGTGATCTCCGCCGTCACTTTACGGCCACGGCCCTTCAGGGAGTTAACAAAAGAAGTTTTCTTTTCTGTATCCATGCCACCGGAAAGGCCATAAGTACGCAGCTTTGGATAGTTAGCCCTTATCCATTCGCAAGCAACAAAAGTCGCGCCACCGGTCATGTTCTGCCCCGCCGCGTCGCCGGTGCTGTAATCAAAGCGAGTGTAGACCATGTTGTGTACCGGGTACTGTTCAATTTCCAGAAGCTTACCCACCGAAGTCGTTGACTCAGCCTGTGCCCTGATCACGTCGATGCTGTCGACCAGCCAATGACAAAACTCGCGAGCGTCACGCGCATCCTTGAAAAAGAACACGGGAGCTCGCTGCATGGCTTCACTCATTACAGTCGTTGTGACTCCGCCGCTTTCGCGGATAACCCGCATGCCTCGGTTATAGCTTGCGATAAGAGTTCCTTCGATCGTGGCCATAGGCACATAGAATTCACCCTGGGCGTGCTCACCGTTAACCAGTAACGGGCCGGCAACACCAATAGGTACCTGTGCAACGCCAAACAGCTGCTCGCAATTACCTTCCATGGTTTCCGGGTCAAAACTAAACTGCTTGGTGTGATTCAAGCTCGCCCCGGACTTTTCTTCCAGAAAATGCTGGCGCTCGGTGATGATTTCACTGGTGTAGTCGTTTTCCTGACTGCGGGGTATCTTTGCACTCATTGTCGGCTCTCTTTTAACTTCTCTACTGGGGTATACGCTGCACGCAATGAATCAATCGCTACTGAACAGCATCTATATCAATTCCGCGTTTTTGAAAAACGGTGCGACGCCACAGCAGATATGCTGTGGCAGCAACTGGACCCGAACTATTCAGCACAGGTCGTTCGTTATAGCTTACGCCTGCAGCGACTGCAGCTGCTCGCTATTCAGCCAACAACCATGCACGCCATAGGGCACTCTCTGAGGTAGTGTCAGGCGGGCAATCTCAGTCATGGTCTTCGCATCAAGCACTAGTAAAGCAGAGTCCTTATCGCTCGTAAGTAGCTCTAACAAGTAACCATCATCTTCTTCCACTGCGTTGTCTCGCGGTACGAAAAGGGCTTCACCTCCACGGTATTCGCCATAGTCAAAACTCGCTATCGCTTGCTCACTCAGTAAGTCATATTTCAGTACACCACTGCCCATGATTCCACCGGAACCTTCTTCATCGAGTAAATAAGCATAGCGAGTTTGCTTACCCAGCCAATCAGTATTGATGCTGGGGCGTTCATAAAAATGCTGCAACAGACAGCGTTTATCAACCAGTGCCCCACTGTCCAAATTGAAACGGAACTTGTAGAGATGAGCATGCGGCTCCTGCGGCGAATGAATGGGCACATTACTCGGATAACTGGTGAATACCGGGGCCACCAATACCAACTCAGTGGCTCCATCTGCGTCAACTTCCTCCCAGCCATTGACCGTGTGCCAAATGTGACCGTGCATATCAGCATCAAACCAACGCACGGTGGCGTCACTGCCTTCCTGGCGATGCAGCACACCAAAACGCATCATGTAATCGGAGTCGTAATAAAAAGCACTGGCGTGTTCCTTAAACGACTGCCCTGCGTCGAAACGCAATGACAAGTCAGGAAATACCGCGCAATGATCTGTCAGGAAACCATCGTGGACGAACGCTGAAGAGGGTTTAGCCTGGTCGATTTCCTGATAGAAAGTCAGCTCGCCTTTCGATAACACTGAATAGGACACGGAACCGCTTTTCAATTCAGTGCTAAAGGAATGCCAATCGCCGGTGTCAGGATCGATCTTGGGGTGAGCCGTAAAAGGCCCGGTAAGCACGCCGCCAAGGCCATCGAACTCGCCCTCACCACTGAGCACCAACAGACCATCTTCAAAACGCACTTGCAGAGCGAAGGGGTAAGCAGTTTCCTGCAGTGCGTAAAGCTTGCCGTGATGGCACTGGATAGCAGTCGTCGCTGAAGCGTTTTTTACACTGTCCATCTTCGGTACCAGCCCGAAACGCTGCTCCATGAGATTGCTGATAATGCGCGCAAGCCCTTTTTTGCCATTGCCGGCTATATCACCAAACTCTGGATACAACTCCTTACCCGCCTCTTGTTCATGCGCAAAGCGCGGAGTGCGCACATAGGTATTTGAGTACCAGGCACGACCCTCTTTAAACTGCACCTGGTGCAACATACCTGCGCCATTAAACATGTGCAGACGCGAACGGGATTCAGTGAACTGTCGGTTAGTACCATTGCGTAGGTAAGCGCCTGTCAGATCATCAGGTAACGTCCCGCTTACCGACAACTCCGCTCTGTCCAGCTCACTGTGTACAGGATCAAAACCGGGCTGGCGATAGGCGCTGTTCTCGTTATAAGAGTCGATGGCGGGATCAGCTTTTAATTTTCGAACCCAAGCAGTTACCAGGCGCGGCAAAAACACCGTGCGCGCCAGCAGCAATGCCAGCAAAACAATGACGACAGTCATTAGGGTGGCCATGGGGTTAGTCTCCGGAAATTGTTGTTATGAGAGTGGGTACCGACGCTGCTTCTGCACTCGACCAGTACCCACTATATTCATTATGAATTTTAGATTTTGGTTTGCATCTTTATCGAGTTTTCGGTGTTTTTACCGTAAGGCGGACGCATCCCGGCAAGTCCCGCGATATCAAATTTTGGCTGGCGGTATATCGCCTTGGCATGACTAAAAGTCTTAAAGCCGTGCTCACCATGATAAGCGCCAGTTCCAGCAGGCCCTACGCCACCGAAGGGCAGGTCCTCCTGCATGATATGCATAATAACGTCGTTAATGCAGACGCCACCTGAGGTAGTGCGATCCAGCACGTCTCGCTCTTCGCGTTTGTCATAGCCGAAATAGTAAGCCGCGAGAGGTCTTGGCTTCGAATTGACGTAATCAATAGTTTCGCTGAAATTTTTATAGGTTTTAATCGGTAGCAACGGCCCGAAAATCTCTTCGTCGAGAATTCGCATATCTTCCGTTGGATTCTTCACAATAGTGGGCGGCAGTTTGTGCGTGCCCTGTTGCAAGGAGAAGTCTTCTGCAGCTGGATTGCACTCAATAATCTCAGCTCCTTTTGCTTTGGCGTCTGCAAGATTTTCCTGCATACGGCTAAAGTGCCTTTCATTAATCATTGACGTGTACTGACCGTTATCCAGCAGCTTTGGGTACATTTCCGCTACCGCAGAATGAATCTCAGCAATCACTTCGTCGACACTTTCTTCAGGCACCATCAGGTAATCGGGCGCCAGGCAAATTTGTCCGGCGTTCATGGTTTTGCCGAGCATCACTCTGCTCATGGCCTGCTTGATATCTGCACTGCGGCTTAGAATCACGGGTGATTTTCCACCGAGTTCCAGTGTTACCGGCACCAGATTTTTTGCCGCAGCCGCCATGATGTGGCGGGCGATGCCGGTTGCCCCGGTAAACAGCAGATGATCGAACGGTAAATTGCTAAAGGCAACCCCGGTTTCTGGCCCTCCGGGAAAGATAGCAACCTCTTTCTCATCCCAGGCATCTTTAACGATATCCGCCATGACCTCGGAAACGGCAGGCGTAAATTCGGAGGGTTTGACCATTGCTCTGTTGCCCGCCGCCAAAATGTCGGCGATCGGAGCAAAAGTTAAGTTAGCGGGAAAATTCCAGGGACTAATCACGCCCACTACACCCAGTGGCTGATACTCGATCCAGGACCGACCACCCAACACGTTCAGAGGAAACATGGTTTTGCGTTTGTCGGGTTTCATCCAGTGTTTGACGTGCTTTATGGCGCTCTTGAACGGCATGATGCTGGCCGAAACGTCCGTTATCATGGACAGCTCTCGGGGGCGGCAACCAAAATCAGTACTGAGCGCCTCTACCAACTGGCCTTGATGCTTGTGAATCGAGGTCATACCCCGTCGCATCCGATCAATACGAACCTCTGCGCTCACATGTCCTTCGGCGGTGTAATCCGCACGCTGGGCCTGCAAAACAGCGGTCATGGCTTCTGCGACAGAGTCCTTTTCAATTTCAGCTTGCTGGGGGGCATTCATGGCTTTCTCCTCGAAAACAGTGGTGTATGGGCCCGACAAACATGAGGTCGCGGCGTAAACCCCCATCCTAGTGCATTCCCACAACATAATAAAACAGGATAAACGGCTTTTTATACGTGTAGCGGCAGGGAGTAGATTAAACGACGATGCGACATTGCTGACTTTAAGAGCGATATTAGGATCGGCAATACTGTTATCGGCTCAAACATTTGTTCCCTGACTTTGTCCGTTGGCGGAAATAGTCTGTATACTTGCGTCTCCACGCGCCCGTAGCTCAGCTGGATAGAGTAACTGGCTTCGAACCAGTTGGTCGGGAGTTCGAATCTCTCCGGGCGCGCCAATCAACAGCGGAACATCTCATGGCTGGAGGTTTTGCTAAAGACGGAGCGGTCCAGGAGCAGATAGACGCGAGCCTGGAAGATGAGATCAGTCGCGCCCGTGATCGCCTGCCCCGTGGTAAAAGTCTCCTACAATGTGAGATATGCAGCGCCTCCATCCCTGAAGCTCGCCGCAAAGCCATTCCCGGAGTACGCCTGTGTGTTGAGTGCCAAGCATCGCTAGACGAGGAAGAGGCCGCTTTTTCGGGTTACAACCGTCGGGCTAGTAAGGATAGCCAACTGAGATAGCCCGTTAAAATAGCCCGTTAAAACAGCTCGTTAAATTCACCCGCCCGCCTGCTCCACTCCCAACAGCCAAGTTCACCGAACTACAGTCTCGCGTAAAAAGCGCTTGCCAATTTTACTGTATGTATATACAGTAAAATCAAACACAACAAACGCACACGAGGTGAACTGTGGCCGTAGTAGCAATGTGGAAATGTGATCGGGATAACGCAATGTTTGACAGCAAAAAAGCAGCCGATGCCCATGACAAAATTCTGGAACTGGCGGAAAACTTCAGCCTGCTTCTTGAAAAGCAAGTTGATGGCATCAGCGAGCAAGACGCAGAGAACATTGGGCTTCTGCTCTCCAAAAATAAGGACGTACTGATCGCCGCCTGTAAAGGCAAGCCAGAGCTATTGTTAAACATTGGTAGCGAGAGCGCAGAAGACGCATCGAACGTAACGCCTCTGGCTGCCCAGGCATAGTGCCTAAAGCGGCTTTATAGACAGTATTGTATTGCGCGTGAGCAAACCGGACTCCGATCCTTAGCTTGGCGCGTTGCTGGCGAGTTCTTTGAGGATTACGGTCCAGTGATCCAAAGCGTCATAAAACGCCTTCTTGGGCACTCGTTCGTTTAGGCCGTGAGCAAAGTTGTCTTCAGGGCGCATAAAGAGCCCTGAAATCGCCAAGGTCGGAATGCCTGCGTTTCGAAAATGCATCCCGTCGGTCGCACCCGAAGCCATGTAGCCAATAATCGCCACATCGGGATAGCGAGCATGAACGGTTTTCGATACGGCGGCCATCACGTCCGGGCGCAGCTCCGACATTGGGCTCACAGTGGCCTCACCCAGCTCAACAAATTCAATGGCGTCGTTATCAACCACCTTTGCAAGCTGCGCTTTTATCTCAGCGACGGGCACTCCAGGATAAACGCGACAATTAATAGTGACGGTCGCTGACTGCGGTAAGGCATTTTCAGCATGACCGCCACGAAGCATTGTCGCCACACAGGTTGTCCTGGTCGCTCCAATGTAAGACGGCTCCAACGCAATCCGATCAGAAGCGCTGTTGTCCCCGGGATCTGCTGCAAACCGAACCATTGCCTCTCCCAACTCTCCACCTTTTTGCTTTCCTATCTGCTCAAAGTAACCGAGCGTCATATCACTCCAGCGAACTGGAAACCGGTAGTTTCTGATGCGGGTGATCGCATCAGCCAAGTCATAAATTGCATTATCTACGGCGGGTCTGGAGCTATGCCCACCCGGGTTACGAGTGGTCAATTCCCAGGTCACATAGGTCTTTTCGGCCGCCTGAACATTGTATGACAGCGCCTTTCCCGAGCTGTCCAGGCCGCCACCGCCAGCATCTGAGTTAAGCGCAAACTCTGCCTTGGCGATGTCGGGACGCTCATTTGCCAACATTATGGTTGACGCCATGGTGCTTTCTTCATCGCCCGAAAAAGCAATGATCAAGTCACGATTGGGGACAAAACCCTGTTTACGTAAGCGGATAAACGTGGAGGTCAGCTGGGAAACCCCGAATTTATTATCATCCGTCCCGCGTCCATAGAAAAAAGTCGCATCTTCGGTCAGCTCAAAAGGAGGGCGCTTCCAGTCACTGGGCAGTGCTTCCACAACGTCCATATGACCCAACAGTAAAATAGGTGCCTTGCCTGAAGATCCATCGCCGCGATACGTTGCCACCAGGGCTGCTGCATCGCCGACAGGAAGAACTTCAACATCATCCGCCGGAAAACCGGCTGCCAATAACTCATCGGCAAGAAAGCTCGCCACTCGCTTCACGTTTCCAGAGTTTTTCACTGACTCAATACCAATAATATGGCGGTAAATATCCAAGGTTTTTTGAGCGTGCTCGCTTGACTCATTTGCGGCGACTGTCAGCACTGGGAACACGATACTGGCCGCGAGGGGGAGTAAAAACTTGTACATTGTCAGCTCCTTACGATTTCGCTCAGTTTAGTAACAAAAGCCTTTTGCGTCATGACAAATCTGAAGTGGAGTAATTTCCTTTGACCACCGCTGCCCGCCTATCGCTGTCGACAGCCGCAATTTAAGCAACTACCATCAATTTGAACAGCGCGCTCAATGCCGTGAAAGCAAAACGTCAGGGAATACAGGAATGCCAAAGCTCACTCGCCCTCTCAAACTCGCTGCATATTGCAGCACACTTGTATTTTCAGTTCTATTCTCCGTTACCGCCGCCGCCAGCAAGCCCAATATCGTAATGGTTGTGATGGACAACTTTGGTTATGGGGAAGTTGGCGTGTATGGCGGTGGCATGTTGCGCGGAGCTCCAACACCCAATATCGATAGCATCGCAACAGAGGGGTTCCAGCTTACCAATTTCAATGTTGAGGCCGAATGCACCCCCTCCCGTTCATCCTTAATGACGGGGCGTTATGGCATACGCACCCGGCAACGCCCCAACGATGAACCTCGGGGCATCTGGTATGGCATTACCCCCTGGGAGATCACACTGGCAGAGATGCTGTCAGACGCGGGGTACGCAACGGGGATGTTCGGCAAATGGCACCTGGGCGATGAAGAGGGCCGCTATCCCACAGATCAGGGCTTTGACGAGTGGTACGGTATACCCAACTCCTCAGACCAGGCCTTTTGGCCTGATAGCGATAGCTTCCAGAAAGATGCCGGGGTGGAATTCACTCATGTCATGGAGGCCAAACGGGGTCAGAAACCGAAAAAAAAGGACGTCTATGGTCGCGAAAAGCGCAAGACTATCGACCGGGAAATCACAGATCGCGCTATCGATTTCATCAAGCGCCAGGCCAAAGCGGGTAAGCCGTTCTTTGCTTACCTGCCTTACACGCAAACTCATGAACCGGTTGATGCCCATCCCGACTTCAAAGGCAGCACCGGCAACGGCAGTTTCGCCGACGTTCTGGCACAGACTGACTCTTACGTGGGCGAGTTACTGAAGACGATTGATAACCTCGGCTTTAAAGACAACACTATCTTTATCTTTACCTCAGACAACGGTCGCGAAGGTATAAAGCGATCCTTTGGATTCACAGGACCATGGCGAGGAACAATGTTTGCTCCCTACGAAGGCTCACTGCGTGTGCCCTTCCTGATCCGCTATCCGGATAAAATTCCGGCCAAAAAAGTATCAAACGACATCGTTCACTTGATCGATATATTCCCTACTCTTGCCACGCTATCCGGCGGTGAGATACCACAGGACCGAATACTGGACGGCGTGGACCAAACAGATTTTCTCACAGGCACATCTGAGAAATCTGCCAGAGAATCCGTAATCATCTATATCGGCAACGAACTCTTTGGTGTGAAATGGCGTAACTGGAAAATGCTTCTCAAGGAAATTGACGAAGACAGCTACGCGATTCAAACCATGGCCTACCCATCAATTTATAATTTAATTGTTGATCCCAAGGAAGAAGAGCCTGAAAAATTCTATCTCGATGATACCTGGGTAGACACGCCACTATGGCGAGTTATAGAAGAGCACACTGCCTCTATTGAAGCGGACAAGGGCGCACCGCCCGAGCAATGAGATGTGGCTCACAGCCCTCTGTCACCCCTTTTCCTTTAGCGAGATAAATCTATGCCCGAGACCGCACTTTTCACTGCTTTTACTGAAGTAAAACCGGAGTGGATTGATTTTAACGGCCACATGAACATGGGCTACTATCTCGTGGCTTTTGACCATATCGCAACCGACCAGTTCTACAACTCAATGAACATCGGCATAGCACACAAACAGGCCCTGGGTATGACCACTTTCACGCTGGGCGCTAACATAGACTTTATCCGCGAAGTGCTTGCGGGCGACAAACTCAGACTGACCAGTCAGCTGGCAGACTATGACCATAAACGCTTGCACTACATTCACCGTATGTACCATGCCGATAAGGGGTATCTGGCGGCCACCAACGAATGCCTGGGTATGTATATCGACTTGGAAACGCGCCGCAGCGCCAGCTTCAACGATGAGCAGATGGCGCGGTTTGAACAGGAACTGGAGCGGGGGAAACAGGTTCCTTTGGCCGAAGAATTTGGCCGCAAGCTGGGCATTCGACGCTAAACGGCGAGGCAAGCCCAAGTCACAGCTGACAGGCGCTCTCCCAAAATTTGCCTACAGCATGCTTTGGCGTTTTTGCCACCCTCTGCATTTGCTTGAAATCTATTGCCGATATAGCGTACCGCCGTCGAACGTCATTCAACATCGCAAGCCAGAGCTTCGCCGTCATTTCAGAGTCATACAGGGCCCGGTGAAAAACACCCTCTACAGGAATATTCATGAACTCAACCAAGGTACCCAACTTGTGATCGGGCGCTTGCTGAAAGATTCGACGAGCGGCGAGCATGGAGCAGGAGAACTGTCCTGTATAGCTTAGTGCAATCCGTTCGAATTCAGCGTCGAGGAATCGCTTATCGAATGATGCATTATGTGCCACCAGATTGTCCTCGCCTATGAAGTCAGCAAAGTCTCGCATCACGTCACTGCACGGCCGGGCATCCGCAAGCATCACGTTTGTAATCCCAGTAAAGGATTCGATGAAGCTGTCGACACGGCGACCTGGATTCATCAGTTCCTGAAAACGCGCAGTGACTTTCCCACTCTCAATGCGTACCGCTCCAATTTCAATAGCACGATCGCCCTCCCCCGGGGACAAACCTGTGGTTTCAAAATCAAGGACTACTACGGTATCGGCGTTAGGCACACTAAAGCTCTCATCTGAGTTCGTGCCCCAGGGTTTAATCAGTTGAGGTCACTGTCTTCAGCTTACCACCGAAGAGAATAGACGCGTTAGTCGGTGTGGACCTTTGCCGTCGAGTTCAGTTTGAATTGACGCTCCGCCATGCTGGACCTTTCATCAATAAAAAATCAAAAAAACCCGTCTTATATTGATCGCCTTCGCGGTCCCAATATTTTATCCTGCAGGGGCAAAGCTCCGAGGTAAGGAAAAAGCAGTGGAAGGTTTTATCGGCAATGAGAAACTCATCAGCGGCGAAAAGCTGCGCAGCTACAACCAGCGCACCAATCTGCGCGGGTGTCTGCAAACGGGAAGCCACCTGACTGCTATCTCGCTCGCTGCCTATGCCTTGCATAACAGTTGGGGCAGCTATTGGGCAGCCTTGTGGTTTGTCGTATTGGGCACGCTACTGAACTTTCTTTACGCGGGACAGCACGAGCTGTCCCACTGGACAGTGTTCAAAGCCCGCTGGCCCAATAACCTGTTTGGTCACCTGTTCGGATTTATCCTGTTAATGCCCAGAGAGCACGATCGCATGGAGCACTACCAACACCATCGACATACCCAGGATCCGGATCTGGATGGCGAGCTTCAGGGCAGCCCCTATTTCAACACTCGCAGCTATCTCTGGTATGCCTCGGGCCTGGGCTATTGGACAGGTATTATCTGGCGCACCTTCGGTACTGCTTTCAAACTAAGATTTCCCGCATTCTTTACCCCAAAACAATGCCTACTATCGACGCTGGAGGCGCGCCTTTACCTCTTCGGCTATCTGCTGATCGCCCTGCTGTCCTGGTACCTGCAAAGCTGGGCGGTGATCGCCTACTGGATCGCTCCCATGTTCGCCACTAAGTTCATTCACAACTGCCAGAACCTGGCAGAGCACACCGGCATGCCCAATGAATCCGACATTCTCATTAACACCCGCACCATCAAAAGCAACGCTTTACTCAACTGGCTGGCCTGGAACATGCCCTACCACACCGCACATCACACCTATCCCGCGGTTCCCTTTTATAAATTGCCCCAACTCCACGCTGAGATGGTTGCAGCCAGCGGGCGTGAGCCCGAAACTATCAGCTACTTAAGCTATCAATGGCACATGCTAAGAAAGCTGCGCCGTGAAGGCAGCTCGAAGTATAAGGGTAAACCGCTCAGTAGTTATTAGGAGGCTTGGCCATGCAGGACCTCGTTGTATACCAGTCCCTTTGGGGCATGCAGACCTGTAACACCAATGTCGCGACTCGCCCCCATGAAGAGGTTTTTGCACAGGCAGCGCAAGCCAAATTCGCGGGCCTTTGTCTGGATCCCGGTGTCAGTCAAATTGAGGAGTACCTGGCCCTAAAGCCCTTTTATCAGCAGTACCAGATGGGCTGTCTGGTCAACGTATTTCCTAATACGGTAGAGGAGATGAGGCCGTTACTGGAATTCAGTAAAGAAATGGGTGCTCCCTATGCCAATGTTATCGCTCCCGTGTTCCCGCTCACCGTTGAGGATGCGATCCCCATTATCAGGACCTGGCTCGAAATGGCCGACGACATCGGCATGCCCATCAAATTCGAAACACATCGGGATTGTATTACCAACGACATGTTCATGACCCTACAGTTACTTGACGCTATTCCCGAATTGCGCCTCACGGCTGACCTGTCACACTATTGCCTCAATCGCGAGATGAGCGCGCCAATAACGGCGCAAAACCAGGCGTGGATTCAGCAACTCCTGGAACGCTCCGACAGTTTTCAAGGGCGGATCTCCAGTCACGAGCAAATCCAGCTGCCATTGCACTTCCCACAAACCCAGAAATGGATTGGCATTTTCAAAGATTGGTGGAAGCGAGGCTTTCGATCATGGCGTACCAGGGCAGGTGACAACGAAACACTGATTTTCCTGTGCGAGCTTGGCCCGCCTGAATACGCCTTTACCGATGCCAATAACGAGGAATTGTCTGATCGCTTTGAGGAGGCCATAAGGATTCGAAGCTGGGTTCAGGCAATCTGGCAGGAGCTGGAGGCAGAGCTTTAAAAGCAGGGCCGGATTGGCAATAAAGAACGCGAGAAGGTTGAAAACTTGTCAGCCTCCGCCACGATGCTATATTTCATTCATTCGCTTAAAACAAGGAGTAGGGATTTGCGCCAATCGGCGTCTTTTGTGTATCTAATCCGTGTTCTGTCATGCATTACTCTGGCTGTGTCGGTCTACGCTCACGGCGCTCCCAACACTGTCAGTATTCCAGACGGAAAGGTTACCCTTCTGCAATCCATTCTGGTGAATACCACTTGGCCCAATGAAAGTGAGATCGACAATTTCATTATTGGGCTATACGGTAAAAACAGACAACTTACGCGCTCCTTAAAACGCGAACTGGATGGTTTTACAGTGCGCGGAAAGCCCGTAAAAATTACCGTCTTCGATGCTCTGAGCAATGCCAGAAATGCTCACATCCTCGTACTTTCCTCAGCGGAAAACTCTCGACTGGCAGCTATCGAAAACGCATTGAAAGGCAGTCAAACTCTGATCGTTAGCGATGGCGCGACCGATAAAGATCGAATCATGGTCAACTTTACGCAACCGGACAAGAACCGTCTTTCCTTTGAACTCAACCGCAGTAATATCATTGACGCTGGAATTTCCCTGTCACGGGATATGCTGCTGTTCGGCGGCAGCAAACTGGATGTCGCCGCCATCTATCAGGAAACCGAGGCAAAACTGGAACGCGCGAATGCTGTGGCAAACGAGCAACAAAAACTGCTGGCAGACCAGAAGAGCACCATCGACAGTCAACAGCAAGAAGTTGAGCGCAACCGTAGCGAACTATCACTATTGGAGCTACAACTAGACGCGATACAAAGTACGCTGGCTGACAGCGAGAGCCGACTTGAGAAGAACGCTGCGGCACTGATAAAAAAAGAAGACATACTGGCTGAAAAAGAAGCATACATCGACAGCTACTCCCAGAGAATAGAGCGCAACCTAAAGCGGTTGGAGGACCAGCAAGCGGCGATCGCTGAGAAAGAGCGCCAGATTGCGGATCAGGATAAGGTGCTGATGAAACAGGTCAGCACCATCGAGAGCCAGCGATTTATCCTGATCGCCGCAGCGGTCACCCTGCTTTTGGTGATATCTCTCATTGTCGTTATATTTCGAGGATATAGAAGCAAGCATCGGCTCGCGCTGCAATTGGAAGGAAAGAGCCGGGAGCTGGGCGTCGCCAACGACAAGCTGGTGCAGGTCACTGAAGCCAAAAGTCGGTTTCTTTCCGCCATGAGCCATGAAATTCGTACGCCCATGAACGGCGTCATTGGTATGGCGGAACTGTTGGAGGGCACCGATCTTACTAACCAGCAGGGTGAGTATGTTTCTCTAATTATCAAATCTGCAGACACGCTCCTGGGCCTCATCAACGATATTCTCGACTTCTCCAAGATTGAAGCCGGAAGGCTGGATCTTGAACATATTCCCTTCAACCTGCGAGATATTCTGGGAGACACTCTACAAACCCTGGCCCTTCGCGCAAACGAAAAAGACATTGAACTCACCTTTCATATTCCGCCTGATATACCGGACAAATTAATTGGTGATCCCCTTCGACTCAGGCAGGTCATCGTTAACCTGGTTGGCAATGCCATCAAGTTCACCGAGGTTGGGGAGGTCGCGGTTGATCTTCTTCTGCAATCGATTTCTGACTCCGACATTCAGCTAGTATTTGAAGTGCGAGATTCAGGTATTGGCATTTCAGACGCACAGCAAAGCAAAGTTTTTAAGGCTTTCGACCAGGCAGACACCTCTACCACCCGACAGTTTGGCGGCACTGGTCTGGGGCTGGCGATCGCCCGCCAACTCACGGAAATGATGGGCGGCACGATGGCCGTGCGAAGTAAGCTCAACGAGGGGAGCACCTTCTCCTTTAGTGCCAGCTTCGGCTTGCCCGAGCAGCCTGAAACCGTGGCACTGGAGCCGCAGGAGCTAAAAGGTCTGAACGCGCTGGTGGTCGACGACAACAGTACTAATCGAATGATACTCGAGGAATTATTGGTGAACTGGGGTATGTCCGCATGCGTTGTAGACAGCGGCGAGAAGGCGCTCGAGGAATTGAAACGCGCCGAAGACAACAATATGGCGTTTGCAGTGGCGCTGCTAGATGTAATGATGCCCAACATGGATGGGTTCGAACTCGCTGCGAGAATTCGTCAGCGTCCCAAGCAAAACAAGACCCGCATCCTGATGCTCACTTCAGCTGGACGCTCAAACACTGAACAGATCAGTCAGCGACTCGATATTTCACGCGTGCTATTGAAGCCTACCAAGCAGTTTGATTTGCAAAGAGCGATTACCGATGCACTGGGCGTGACCACCAGTCACACCGTCAAAAAAGTTCAGAATCTGGTGCCGGGCCCGGAAGCTCGTCGAGTGCTATTAGTGGAAGACAACCCGGTTAACCTGAAAGTAGCATTGGAGCTGCTGCGTAAACGGGGTCACAGTATTGAGGTTGCGCGCAACGGCGCAGAGGCGGTGGAGGCCGCTGCGAAAGAAGATTTTGACGTCGTGCTGATGGATGTGCACATGCCAGTAATGGACGGCCTGACCGCCACCCGTATTATTCGTGAGCGAGAGCGCGTCGACAAGGTAGCGCATGTGCCCATCATCGCCCTGACCGCGGGAGCAACCGTAGAAGACAGGGAAAATAGCATCACTGCAGGAATGACTGATTTCGTCAGCAAACCGTTCAAATCAGATGAGCTTTTCCAAGCCGTAGAAAGCAGTTCGATGAGTGCGGCGAGCGCAGTCAGCGCCGATACGGCTGGCAACTCAGCGGTTCGCTCAGGCAATGAGCCCTGCCTTGACTGGCAGGGAGCGCTAAGAAACCTTGAAGGCGACGAGAATTTTCTTCACGAACTTGCCCAGATGTTTTTATCCCAGTACCCCGCGCTGCTGCAAGCCGTAGAAGCGGCCGTATCCAGCGAAGATGCAGATGAATTGAAAAAGGCGGCTCACTCGCTGAAAGGCTCAGCTCTGGTAATAGGCGGGCAGGCCACTGCCGCGGCGGCGCTGTCTCTTGAAAATGTGGGACACAGCGGAGACTTTCCCGAGGCCTCACCGTGCCTAAACAGCTTGCAGGGAAATCTAGCAGAACTAAAGGTTGCGTTATTGACACAGCTGGGCGCTAGTCAGGTTGATGCGTCCTAGTTTTCCCCAGGCAAATCAGCGCGCAGGGAATTTACAACGGCTCGAAACTGTTCCTGGTTCTCAGCGCTAAGTGAAGCCAGAGTTTCATGGGCCCCCAGAATTCGGGCGCCCTGTTGCTCGGGGCTGAGGCTTGCAGCATTAATAGCCGTCATGCCGTGCGGCAGGCTCTGGGTATTCGGGTTAATGTGTTCCAACACACTGGTCATGCTCAATTCATCGAACAGCTTGCGGACGTCGGGAGAAACCGCTTGCAGATTCACAGATTCCGGATGCGATGTCACAATTTCGTGCAGCGTTCCAAGGCAAGTGCTGTCCATGTGCTCACAGTTTCCGAGATCCAGGGTGAGTTCTGCGCACTGTTCCAGCATGGCATTCGAGCAATCGAGCAATGACTGACCACACAGCCAGGTGACAGCGCCGGAAATACTGATATAAGCATGACCATTCGACGAGCCTTGCTGAAGCTCAGGCGGAGGAGCGAGGGGTTCATGCTGCTGCCGCGTTTCCCTGGGTACCGCATCATCAAAATGGCTTTCGCCCTCGGCGCGCTCGAGAAGAAACATCGTAATATCATCGCGGTCACTACCGACACCCCGAACAGCGCTTGCATATAAATTACCAAGCAACTCCTCCCTGTTTTGGCCGGAATTTAGTGCATCTGCAATATCCTCGGTGCGGGGAGAGTCCGGCCCACCATCCAGCACACCGTCGGTATAAAGCATCATCCGATCGCCATCGGTCAGCGTGAATTCATGTTCGTCATAGCCAGCCCCTGGCTCAAGCCCGAGAGCGGGGCCCGTGCGCTCCAACATCAATGGTGAACCCTTCGCAGGATTCAGAACACAGGGTGTGTGACCCGCCGATGCCAACCAACCACGACCGGAGTGCAAATCAAGCAGTACGTAAACCGCTGTAATAAAGGCACCGGGCGCCGACAGCATATCGTAGAGCCGACTGTTCAAACGCTCGAGCACTTGGTTGGGCATTAACACCTTTTCATGACGGTCCAATTGCTTCAACCGCAACTTGAACAAAACGGAAAGCATCGCTGCAGCCACACCGTGACCGGCGGCATCCGCGATGACCAGACCAAGATGCTTTTCGTCCAACATGACAGCGTCATAAAAATCGCCACCGACGCTGCTACCAGGACGGTATAGCGTCTCCATACACCAGCCCGGAATTACCGGTGGCTCCTGGGGTAGCAGCGCTCGCTGTATAATTTCAGCCCTGTTCAGATCTGCCTGAATAACCGCGGCCTGGTTCTGCAGCACATGGCAAACCTGCTGTAACTGATCTACCTTCTCTGCGAGCTGCGAATTACTGTCCTCCAGCTCCGCATATAGTCGCTTTCGCTCTCGTTCCAGTTCGATATGATCCATCGCATTACGCACGGCCACGCGTACCCGAGGTACCTCAGGTGGCTTGGGCAGATAGTCAAATGCGCCGCTTTGAAGGGCTTCCACTGCCGCGTCAAAGGTCTCTAATCCGGAAAGAATTATCCACAGTGGCTGCGGGCAATGCTCCTGGGCCCATTTCATCAGCTCCAGGCCATCCATGTTCGGCATAACGACATCGGTAACTACGACGTCGATGGCCATCGTTTGCAAAACCTTCTGGGCCTCAAGCCCATCCTCAACCTCCAGCACCTTAGCGGGGTTGAGCTGACCGAGACCTCGGGTGACGATTTTGCGCACCATGGGGTCGTCATCAACGACCAGAAATACAGGTCCAAGCTTGTCCGGGAGATCAGTTCCGGGGGAAACACTGTTTGTCATGGCCATACCTCCCAACGTTCAGACCACAGGATAGTGACAAGTAAAGGACGTAGTAGCGCAAATGTCCAATTTGCATGTGACCCTCCATTACAGCACACACGGCTCGTGCTCACCGATCTGGTCCTGGGCCTGCGCTAGGGAATTCTGCGATTTACGCCAAATCTATAAAAAACGCACAGATTGCAGTAGTACCCCTCGTGCAGGCACATCGCTGCCTACGCCGGCCAACTGAGTCGTGGGCTCGGCTGCTATTTCATCGACGACAGACATGCCAGAATATACACGAGCAAAAACAGCGTAACCATCTGGGTTATTGCTGGAGCCAAAATCAAGAAAACTGTTGTTTGCCTGATTGATAAAAAACTGAGCTGTCGCGCTATTTGGATCACTGGTCCGCGCCATCGACAGGGTGCCACGGCTATTTGAAAGCCGATTACTCGCCTCATTGATAATGCTGGGTCCCGGGGTTCTGATGGACCATGTCACTCTGTCTTCGTCATTGTAGCCATCGAAAGAGAGCAGACCCATCTGGATCATAAAACCGTTGATAGCCCTGTGAACCAGCATCTGATCGTAGAACCCTGCTCGCACGTAATTCAGGAAGTTGGCGGCCGTTACGGGTGATTCCCAGTTATAGGTTTCAAGTAAGACCGTACCCACATCAAACGACATTTCTACGCGCTGACTCCCCAGGACCTCTCGGGAATGCAGGTCTAACATATCTGCTGGCTGTCCCGATGTTACCGCGTCTGAGAGTGCTACCAACTTGTCCTGCGGACCGAGCAAAAACGCGCCGTCGATCGTTTGGTTCCAGCGCAATACATCGTCGTAATCAATCGTCCCATTGCGGTCGACATCGCCCACCACAAGCTGGGCAGCCGCGTTGAGGCGGTCGAGGATGGCTTTGTTTGACAGGCCTGCAGGTGCCTGCAGTTGCTGGCGATACAGGGCTTCGGTAAGAACCGAGACTTTCAAGTTGCCCTCTGTAATGCGCTCCCCCGTGGCAATCACATGCCAGCTACCCTGCACTTCCACTGGGCTGTCGCTCAACAATTGTTTTCGGCCCGGGTCATAGTCTTCGCCACCGTGGGCGGTCACTACGTAAAGAGACTGCGGATCCAGCTCCGACAACTGCGCCCCAAACTGCGTTACACCAACTACGAGCAGACGCAGTAACGATGACCAGTCGTCCCATTGTTGCTGGCCACCCTGCCCAATCCAGTCCGATGCTCGCATGGAGCTTCCAGTAGCCAGGACATTGTCCGGGTTGTCCAACGGAGCGACTGTGACTTCAGCCCCCCCTACCGATCCGTTAAGCTGGGTATGAAAGCAAGCGGATAAGCAGAGGCAGGCAACGAGCAACAGGCTCGATTTGACGAATCGATTCATAGTGATGGAACTGTCTGTATTTTTAGAGCTCAGAATTTTAACACAATGCCGCGCACTGTTAAGCGCGCAACGCTTCACTCGAATTGCCGCTCTCACGCATCGAGGTCGTTCACCACAGTTTGATACAAAGCAAGCCGCAGACGGGCAAACCGCCTATACTTGAGCTAAGCCCAGACAGGAGCCTCATAACGTGGATACATCCCGCCATACCATCCAGTGCCTTTTCAAGCAGTTGGGTCTCGCCAGCAGTGATGCCGCTATCGAGTATTTTGTGCAAAACAACCATTTGCCAAAGGATATCCCGCTGGATCATGCCGCCTGCTGGGATGCGGGTCAGGCGCAGTTTATCCGCGAGTCACTGGACCTGGATTCAGATTGGTCAGAAATTGTCGACCAGCTTGACGCAATGTTGCGGCACTAGCAGCCCAAACTCGGCCAAGGGCAAGGCAGTTTGTTTACCTATTCAACACCACTCATTGGCGGACTTATTATCGGCATCGCCGCCAGCGCCATGCTCTATTTTATCGGTCGAATAGCGGGCATCAGTGGGATTGTCTGGAGCGCAATTTCGGCCCGTGCCGACAATAGCTGGCGGTGGCTATTCATTAGCGGCCTGCTGGCGGGGCCTATCCTTTATCACGCCCTGTTCAATGCACCCTACCCCGCCGCCAGTGACCTTCCCTGGTGGCAGGCTGCTGCGGGAGGGTTGTTAGTTGGCATTGGCACCAAACTTGGCTCCGGCTGCACCAGCGGCCATGCAGTATGCGGACTTGGCAGACTGTCACTGCGCTCTCTCCTGGCCACTGTTACTTTTATGACAAGCGGTATGGTTACTGTCTACGTAATTCGACACCTCCTGGGAGGGCTGTAGATGAAACCTCTTGTTGCGCTTTTATGCGGGATCATTTTTGGCTTTGGTCTTGCCATCTCAGGAATGACAGATACGGCCAAGGTACTGGGGTTTTTAGACCCGTTTGGTCACTGGGTTCCCGATCTGGCATTTACTATGAGCGGAGCAGTATTCGTCACAATCATCAGCTTCCGGTTTATTCTACGGCGGCAAAGTCCTGTGCTGGTCGAAGATTTCAACCTTCCTGACAACAAGAGCATAGACATGCGCCTACTTGCCGGGGCGGCAATTTTTGGTGTTGGGTGGGGTGTTTACGGATACTGCCCGGGCCCCGCTATCTCAGCCTTGGCCTACCTGGACGGCAAAGCTTTGGTGTTCGTGATAGCCATGGTGACAGGCATGGCCTTCACAAACACACTTTCCCAAACGTGAGTCTGAGCGCTAGCGCTCCTGCTTGTGCCAGTTGTTAACCAACTTCTCAACATCTACCGTACTACCGCCGTCGCGCCATTTGTCCGCGTAGTCAATATCCGTTGAATTGGGAGGCGGGTCCGGCAGGTCTATTTTAAATCGTACCGGCATGGGCACGGCTTCACCGAGCGCAACGGCCTCACCTTTTGACAGGGAAGTTAGCGCGGCAAAGGTGCCTCGCGCAGCATCTGGCACCATAGCGCGCACATACTCCTGGTCATCCGGATTGGATATTCGTAAACAAATGAACGAACTACACTGGGCCAGTACCGTTTCTGAAACATCGTGTGGGCGCTGGCTCACAACGCATAATCCAACGCCATACTTACGACCGTTCTTGGAGATTCTCTCCATAGAGCGTCGCGCTTCCCGAAACCGTGGAATATCTTCCCGGGGAATATACTCATGCGCTTCTTCACAAATAAGAAATAGCGGGAACTCGCGGCAATGTGGATTCCAGAAATTGAACTCGTAACACAGTCGGCCAATCTGGGCAGCCACCAAAGGAACCACATCGAAAGGAACAGCACTGAGGTCAAGCACCGTAATACTGGCCTTTTTATCGCCAATACCCACCAGGTCTGCCATCAGGCCCGGCAGTGACTCGGTGGAAGTGCGAGTCTTCGGCCGCATCAAAAAATCATAGCGATTGTCGTTCAGCAGACTTTGAAGACGCACCAGCACCTCGTCAAATTTGCCGTAGAGTGGAGATTTTTTCTTGCCAAAATCACTGGTCTCCCGGTTGGCCGCTTTTACCGCCTTAATCAGATCTTCCATGGAATAATACAAGGGAGAATCAACAGTGATGTGACCGATATTCAGATGGTCATTGGCCTCTTGCCGCAGTCGGGTCATGCAAGAGCGCAAAAAAGATATTTGAATGGAGCCGTTCTCGTCATCGGAGTTAATTATCAACTCCGTGAGTTCGGAAAACGCGAGTAGCCAATAGGGGAACTCCAGCTCCTCGGCCCTGAAACAACGCACTTTGTCTGCCGGAAACGGTGACTTGGCGACCAGGCCATCAACTTCCTTGTCGCCATATTCCCCATGCATATCCAACAAAATAATATGCGAGTTAGGCATACTCTTGACGGCTGACTGAATGAGACTGGTCACTGTCCATGACTTACCGGAACCAGACTGACCCAGGATTGCCGCGTGACGTCCAAAGAAAGCTGAAGCATCGAGGTGCACACCAATATCATCAAACGAGGTTAAATGACCCACCTTGAAGTCCTGATCGCCGTAATCGGAAAATATTTTCGCCAGACTGCCATCCTCCAGCCGATGCAGTTCAGCCCCGCTGATAGGATAATGAGAGATACCTCTGGTGAACTCGCCTTTATCACTGATTTCACCGAGGGGCGTCAGGTGAACCATGTGTGCGGCACGGCCTTGCTTATCGGCCACGCGATAGCTGCGATCAACCATAACCAGGGTTTTCCAGCCTGACTGACGAACCGTGAAATAAGAGCCAACCTGCCCCAAGGTCTTGTCTTCGTCGGTCGAGGCTGCAGCTTCTTTTGGTGAATCCAGCCTGGCAGTAAACTGATCTCCAGTGACGTCCATAAGAACGCCTACTCGAGAAACCGTAGCGCCATTGTTGGCTGCTGGTTTGTCCGTAGAGCCCGCTTTGTCGAGCATACATCCTCCTGCACGCATTATTATTTTCCTGAAATTACGGGATAACCCTACGATGAGTAAAGGAAAATCCACGGTTTATTTCAATTAGCATTCACTGCTAAGGTCTACGCTCAAAAGCTGGTTTTTTGTTATCCGTAAAAAGATAAAACCTATGGAGATCGCCTTTGTGACTAGAATGACTGAAGAGGAAAGAGAGTCCTTTCTTGCCGAGGTGCGTGTGGCTGTAGTCGCTATTCCCAGGAATGACCTGGGGCCGCTAACCACCCCGGTATGGTACTGGTATGAACCGGGAGGTAATCTCTGGTTTGAGACCCAGCCGACATCCCGTAAAGGCCAGCTCATGCAGATCGGCACACGGATCAGCCTGTGCGTGCAGGACGAGCGCCCCCCATACTCCTATGTCAGCGTGGAAGGTCCGATAGTGGAAATTGCAGAAGACGATAGGGATCTGCATGAAATTCCTATGGCCATTCGCTATATGGGCAAAGAGGATGGTCCAAACTATATCAGCAGCCTCCCTCCCTCTGAGTGGAAACGCTACATAATGCATCCCGAACGTTGGCTCACCATGGACGGCTCCAAAAGTTGATCATTGAGTCATCCTGAGCCAAATCGAAGGCGTTCCTGAACGGCCACGCAGTTCATATCCCTGTTCGTCTCCATTAGGACTTGGTAAAAGACGTGATGAGCGCTCAGGGCCGCAACCGGCTTACATTCATAAGACTCAATGTGGACAGCACTGGCATGAGGTGTGGTGTCCGCACCTCCATCCGAGTATGGTTTTGCCTTCACGCTTAGGGAACCAGTTATGCCACTCACTCACATCTTGCTGTTACGCGGACCTGGCCTAAACTCGACGCCAGATTCTGATCGACAAGTGACTGGCAATCGATACTTTTACCCGCTCACTCAATCAGCTGTCTGCCAATGAACAAACTGCATCTGGGCTTAACCTGCTGGAAACCGGAATCTAGCTGGAACGCTCGCTCTCTTTGCGACCAGGCCAGTCACGCAGAACAGCTGGAGTTTGATTCCTACTGGCTGCCAGAAAATCATTTTGGCAATAACGCCATGCCCTCGCCTCTCACCCAGCTGGCAGCAGTATCAGGGTGCACCTCAACTATCAAATTGGGCACGGCTTCCTACCTGTTGCCGATTCGGCATCCAATACAGGCCGCAGAGGAAGTCGCCGTAGTCGATCAGCTTTGCAATGGTCGCTTAATTTTGGGCTTGGGTCGCGGTATGCAGGAATCGGTATTCAACGCTTTTGGCGTGGATAGTAAGGAAAAAAGGAAGCTGTTTGCCAGTCATCTAGCCCAAATGCGCGAGGCCTGGAATGGCAATGTTATTGCGACTGAAAATTCATCAGATAATATCTGCCTTTCCCCCTTGCCGGTACAAAAGGGCGGCCCGCCACTTTGGATAGCGGCATTTGGTCCATTGGCACTCAAGCAAGTCGCAGAGCTAGGGCTGCCGTATCTGGCATCGCCAATGGAGACGCTGCAGGAGCTTAAGGACAATTATTCTCGCTTTAACGCCCTGCTCAAGGAAGCAGGGAAGTCACCACCAGCAACGGTAGCAATCATGCGAACCGTTTTTGTTCATGACGACCCCCGGCTGTGCAACCAGGTTGCCAGTACCCTGGCCCAGCAAGCGGGCAAGTTTCGACGCGCAAAAGCGGCGGACCCTCGAGATTGGGCCCTGATCGGCAACCGCACTTATGTCGAAGACAAAATCGCCGAGTACCGGCAAGCACTGGGCGTCACTCATCTCATCGGGAGCGGTAGATTTCCCGATGTCGATTCAGTGGCGATAAAGACCAGTATTGAAAACTTGGCCGCGCTGAATAGATAAGTCGCAGCGCTGCAATCTGTGCATAGCCGCTTTGCGTAAACTGACTTAGGGTTATGGTCAAAAAATGCTTTTGCCAGCCTTCGAAACGGCCGCTCGGACTCAATAGCGCAGGGTTTTGAGCTTCATGTACAATGCGCTCCGATTCAACTCCAAAAGCAACCTCGAAAACGATCGTAGCCGCTTTTTAGCAATAACCACGGATTAAAAACCATGCAGATTATCCGCCTGATACTCGGCAAACTGATACTCCTGGGGAACTGGATATTCACTCCTCAAAGTCTGAAGCGCGATCCTGCACTGCAGGCTGCTGTTGACCAACAGGCCGCCTCTCTTGCGCTCTATCAATACGAGGCCTGCCCGTTTTGTGTAAAAGTACGCCGATCTATGAAACGTCAGGGGCTGACCATTGTCACCCGCGACGTTAAAAGGTCCGAGAACGCTAAAGATGAGTTGCTAGCCGGCGGCGGTAACCTCAAAGTCCCCTGTCTGCGCATTGATCAAGGCGAGCAAGACTACGAGTGGATGTACGAGTCCGAAGACATCATTCAGTATCTGGAAGCTCGATTCGCTGCCGCTTAAGCCTGGTAGTCGCGTAAACTGTATCCCATGTCATCGGACAACTAACAAGGGTCACCACTCTGCCGGGAGTGCTTACAGCTCTTGACCCGCGATCGCGAACACTTCCTGGTGGGGCCAACCTGGGCAGCGGGAGTCACTTTCACCTATGGCGCAATGGGCGGAATATTCGGCTCCTGGTACATTCCTTCGAAGAATGAGCACACGCCCTGGGAAACAGGACCAGAGGCTCAAGATCAGCATCGCTCCTTCTGGCAAAACACAATTGGACCATTTCGCGATTCGTTACAGATGCTAAAGACTGCGCCCGGCGAGGAAGACAGCCTAGGGTGCTAACGCGAGGCTAGTATCGGTGCTGGCATCAACCTCATCCTCGCGACCACGATTGAAGGTAATCTCAAAATTAATGCGACCAAAAAACACACCGTGACGCTCATCGTAATGGCTGCGTTTACGGTCGGTGTAGCCAGGTTCAATTTCTACGTATAGCCAATCCTTGTACAGTCGGTTACGCAGTTTGAAAATTATGCCGTAGTTGGTCACCAGAGAGCCGTCACTCAGCGGCTCCGCAGGCCATTCAGTTCCCTCACCCACCTCTTTTGGGGGGTCAGGCTCCGTCTCACCCGTAACGCCGAAAATCATTGAAAAGGCTGAATCCAGGCTGTAGCCATAGCGCCAGGAAATCAAACTCCGCCACTCGGTGCCTTCAGAGCGCTCGCCGAGTTCAACCTTATTGCTCCAGCGAACCAGTGAGCGCTCGCCTGTAAGCACGTCAAAATCTGCTACATGCCGCATATTGAAGCGATCGTCATTGGTATAGCGCAGACGCCCGGTATAACGAAAGCGGCCCCAATCCGACAAATCATCTTTAAAACGATAACGCACACCTGGCTTCAAATTCAGGTCCGAATCTATGCCCATAGTGAGGTCGAAACGAGAGCGGCCCTTCTCAACTGCCTTGAACTGTACGCCTGCAGTATTTCCCGTACCGCTGCCACTATAACCCCCACGTTCATCGTCAGCGTCATCGGCATTAAACACCAGCGAAAGTCGCTCGTTAACCCGCGGCAAATCTACCTTGCCGCGCAAACGAAATTTCACATCTTGGCCGCGGTCCTCATCCCATTGGAAGCGAGTCGCAAAACGAATCGTAGAATCGGCGGACTCAAGGTCCTCCAGGGGGGCACCGAAGAAGCGGTCCAGGTAGATAGCAAGATCATCGGCCCTATTGCCGATATAGTGATGACTACTATCTACCCAATTGCCTTCCTCATCCTGCTCTCGGCCTAGCGACTCTTCTATTTCCTCAGTCGTCAGGCTTGGCTCATTGACTTCGATGGGGCCTATAGAACGGGTATCCGGATCTTGCCCGGGCAACTGCAGCTGCTGGTCAATCTGTGGTGATTCCTGTGACCACGCGGTGGCGCTGGCCAACATCAGGGCGGTGGCAAGTGCAGCCCTGAACCGCAACGGGGTATCTCTAGCCCCCTTGCAGTTGCGGATTTCGTTTTCCTTTCGCACATCCATTACTTAAATATGCCAGCAGACAGGAAGTCATGCAAATACAGTGGAGTGGTCATCCAGGCTCGCGACCATGGCTCGCGGGTAGTAGACTGCTGTCATTTATGGGGAGAACCTCTCATCAGAGCCACAACGCTCGAACAATTAAACGGGAAGCTACAGCACCTGTTCACTCCAGAGGGAGTAGAGGCCGGCTTGCGCTTCAAGCCGCGTCCGACCGACATCATCATTTCCCCCTTTTCAAAGTGCGGCACCACCTGGATGCAACAAACCGTGCACGGATTGCGCACTCGCGGCTCAATGAATTTTGGCGAAATCACTGAGGTAACCCCCTGGCTTGAGGCCGCCTCAGACCTCGGGCAGAATCTTGACGCTGAGCAGGTCACGACCCCGCGAGCCTTCAAATCTCACCTGCCCTGGGACAATGTGCCCAAGGGGGGGAAGTACATTTGCGTATTCAGGGATCCGATACGAGCCTTGGTATCCATGTACCAGTTTTTCGACGGCTGGCTCATAGAGCCGGGGGCTATCAGCTTTGAGAGCTTCGCCTATGATCATTTTTTGGCGCGTCAGGCGCCTCGCGGCTATTGGCATCATCTGGTCAGCTGGCTGAGTCAGAAAGATAACGATGAGGTGTTGCTGCTGTGCTACGAACAGTTACAAGATTCTTTTGAGCCGGCGCTTGAACGTATAGCGACTTTTATCGACATTGCTTTAGATGACGAGCTAGTAAAAATTGTGCATCACCAATCGTCTCTGACCTTCATGCAGCAGCACGGCTCACATTTTGACGATCACTTTTTACGCCAACAACGGAACCCTGCAATGGAGCTTGGCCCGGAAAACCTGTCATCAAAAGTGTCATCTGCTTTATCCAGAGCAGCAAGACCTGAGCCTAGCCAAGCACTGGTTAAAGATATGCAAGCCAGATGGGACCAGGACGTCAGGTCTGTTACCGGTTTGAAAAATTATGCGGCACTGCTGCAACAAATTACGGATCAGCGTTAGGCAATGTTTAGACTTACTTCATCATCCACCTGGCAAAGTCAGTCAACGTTCTTTGCATCAGGTTCATGGGGATTATTCTGAGTCGGGCCAGCTCTACTTCATTGGCCTTGGGCAGCTTTTCCAGCTCAGTATGCATTAATGAGAGAGTCGCTGGATTAATTGGCAGCGGTGCTTCTTCCGGCTGATAGCTAGTACCAACCGGGTAGTATTCGCCCTGCCGATGCGTCACTTCGATATGCGCTCCCAGTACCATACTGACATCGTTGGCACTGGCAAACCTGGCAAGGCGCGCAATGCTCATTCGATAGTCATCCCAGTTCTTCACGTAAATCAGCCCCGGGTATACTGTGTCACCGGTAAGTAGCCATTGTGTCTCTGGGTCATATATCGCGATTGATTCTTCCTGATGACCAGGAACGGGAATCACTCGAAGCTCTCGTCCGCCAAGATCGACCCGCCCTTCTCCATCTGGCCAGTTCATGATTCCCAGGGTCTCGAGATTGCCTGACCCACCGGCAGTAACCAGCGTAACGCCTTCCCTATTATCGAACTGTGGATCCGCAGCAATATGGTCGCGATGCCCATGTGAATGAACAACCAGCAGATGCTTTTCTCCCACCAGAGCATTCACTGTTTCATACAGTGGAAATGCAACTGCGTCGGCGGTTGCACCGGTATCAAGTAGCAAGGCCGAGTCTTCACCAATCAACAGATACATGAAAGGCGCCTCAAAGCTCTGGCATTTATTCTGGCGTAATATATAGCTCGTTGAGGAATAGCTGTGGACCTCGATCGCAGGGTCTTTGTTGACCGCGCAGTCAGCAGAGCCATGGTTCCATTGCTTATCCTGCAGCATGGGCTGGGCACTAAAAGCCACTGTGGCAAAAACACTGCACGCCAGCGCCAAACACCTATCGAAACGAACAAAAGACCGTAGCTTCACAAGCAGATTCACATTATCGGTAAAGAAACTGCAGTTTGCCATGCTGGGCCAGGAGGTGGCAGCTCGATAGGATAAGTTGCATTATAGTTGCGTTAAAAGGCTCGTGGTCGAAATCCAAATAGACAGCTAAACTGAGACTGACCGCGGAAAAACGATAACATCATTGATGAACAATGCTTTTTGGCAAGTAACATTGCGGAGTAACCACCAGTGAACGAGAAACTTCTCGCCCCTATTCCCAGTAAACCTTTCCTACTGAAACTCCTGCTCAAGCTAATCGTTTACTATGTCGTGCTTGGCGCCTTAGTCATGGGGCTGTTTACTGCTTTCCCGCCACTTCTGGACATGGCGCCCGTGGGAGGGGTGAGCGAGCTTGCGGGAGGTTATGATCCCTCTCTGCGCGAGTTCGAAGATGCCTTCCTCAATGACGACATCGAAGAAGTACAGCCCTTAACCGCTCAAGAGCAGGGTATTAGTTCCAAATTTCGCTTTGCAGACGCCCGCAGCCTGTTTTTATCCATGCTGGGAACGTTCCTGCTGATGTTGCCAGTGTCATGGATTTATAAGGGCATACACCGCGACGGCGAGCACGATCAATCACTGGACGAAACCACTTTGATATTGCCCGCCGTTGTCGCCGGCATAGTGATGGTTGTGCAGCACAGCCTTGCTCTTGCGTTCAGCCTTGCAGGAATTGTCGCGGGTGTGCAGTTTCGCCGTGCCCTAAGCGATACCTTTGATACTTTGTTTATCTTTGTGGCGATTGCCGTAGGTATTGCTGCGGGAATCAAGGCGCTCGATATCGCCCTGGTGTTAACAATGTTTTTCAACTTCGCTACTCTGATTGTTTGCCTCTATGGCGATGGTCTGGAATCACACCACGAAGCGCGCCGCAAAAGGGAGCGACGCGCGCGTAAGGAAGCAGAGCGACTGGAGTCGCAAGGCCAGGGACCCACTAACCCTTAATCACATCTCCGCGGCAATGCTCAAGAATTTCCTTTCTTACAGAGTCTTCGTCACTGATGCGGTCGTAAGAGTTTTGCAGGTAACCTAGCGCCCGTTTACGATAGGTTTTGTTCAGCAGCGGAGAGTTCTCAAACAGAGCAACCGCGGCTTCTTTGTGCGAAATCATCAGTGCAATGGCGTCTTTATACCGCCGATCTTCTTTACACCAACCATTAAAGTAACGAGTTGTAATACGCTTTATTGGTATATTTGCGGGCAACGTGGCGTAGGGTGCGTTAATAAAACCAGACGAGTCAAAGTCATAAGCAACAGGTAAAATTCCAGTATCTGCGCCCTCTAAGGACAGCAATTTTACGTTATGGCAACAGTGCTCTCCCTCCGGGGACAGCAGTGTAGAGTAGTCGACATTGCCGATCATGTATTGAAACACCTCGACGATGGCGGTCTGGGCCATGTCCATCTGAACACGCATCGTATAAGGAATCTTTTTCAACTCCAGCTCATAACGCTCTGCCATTGCTTTGTCGTCTTCGAGCAAGAAGTTAGTCGTCTGCCAGCGTTTATCCTTATTACCGGTATCTACATACGCCACTTCCACCAATCGAGTGCGAAAATGATAATCACTGTAGAGCGCAAACAACTGGTAAACCAGGTACTCAAGATAAATAAGCTGCTGATAAGCTTCGCCTCGCTTACAGGGACTTACCAGCTTCAGTTTGTCCTGCCCTTCTAACAAGGTGGTCTCGACCTCCTTTTTTTTGAAGTTCAGCATTAACGGAGGAAGGGTGCAGTTGCGCCGACGATAATTTCCCCGAGTTCGGATCTTGACACTGACGCGCTCAGTTTCCTCGCCGTTTTTCTGGCTCCAATAACCGTCGAAGTAGAGCCGGTCTTCCTGCTTTTTCTGGCCGTAAGCCTCGAGAATAGGTGCTGTTAATACACCCTTGTAGGGCTCATCGGAGGCAAATAATGGAGAGGCATGGGCGTTAATTCCGGCCATGGATGTGATTAGCGTTATTAGTAGTGCAGGCCTGAACATCTTCATTCCTCTTTTCGAACTGGTCATAGTGTAGCTCAGCTTCGCGCGTTACACTTTTTCAGCTCATTTAAAATGATGAGTCGTGTGAGCGCAGAGTTAAGCGACTACACTGAACATGATGCACATCAGGCAATACATCGTAAGAGGCATGCCTTTGAAACAGTACCGTGATGATCAGCAAAGCCGTCAAGCGCTAGTCGACACTCTTGTCGAGCTGGGCAACAAGAATCTCAATAAAGGGATGTCAGGCAACGTATCTGCCAGCACGAGCGAGGGCATGCTGATTACGCCCACGGGGGTGTCCCCTGAATTGCTGCGCGCCGAACACATTGTGCATATGTCTCTGGATGGGCGGGTCGACAAGGGCCAGCTCACCCCCTCCAGCGAGTGGCAAATGCATGCGGACGTCTATCGCGGTAAACCTGAAGTTAGTGCAGTAGTTCACTGCCACTCACCCTACGCCACTATTCTGGCCTGCGCACGCAAGGAAATACCCGCAATGCACTACATGGTCGCAGCTGCTGGTGGTTATGGCATACCTCTGGCGGGCTATGCGACCTTTGGTAGTAAGGCACTTTCAGCTGCAAATCTTGAGGCCCTTTCCGACTCCTTGGCTTGCCTGTTGGCGAATCATGGACAATTGACCGTGGGCGTCGATCTGGAAAGCGCATTAAAGCTTGCCGAACTTGTTGAAGAGCAAGCCCATTGCTATTGGGGCACCTTGTCAATTGGGGGTCCTGTGTTATTGGAAAAGGAAGAAATGGACGAGGTGCTAGCGGCCTTCGTCAGCTACGGTCAACAGGAAAAGCGCGTGGATCTTGTTCCGGGTAACAAATTCGATTGAAGCAGCGCGGCAACCGTGAACACAGTAGACTATTAACCCAGTCAACAGAGGATCCTCCATGAGTAAAGTATTGATCACCGGTGCCACCGGTTTTATCGGCAACCACGTCACTCGTTTGTGCCTGGAGCAAGGGGATGAAGTTAAAGTCATGGTTATGGTCGGTGAGGATCGATCTCCCCTCGCCGGTATGGATGTGGAATACGTCGAAGGCAATCTGCTGGACGCAGACTCACTCGCGCGGGCGGTGCAGGGAGTGGACAAGCTTTACCACCTGGCGGCGCTTTTCGCCGTTTGGACCAAAGACCCGGACCTGCACTACAAAATTAACGTAGAGGGCACCCGCCACATGATGAACGCGGCGCAGGCGGCCGGAATAGAAAAAATCGTATACACCAGCAGCATCGCCGCAATAGGAACCGATGGCAAAGGAACGCCCTCTACTGAAGATACCCCATTCACCAGCTGGCATTTTGCCAGCGAGTACATCATGTCCAAGTACATCAGCCATCTGGAAGTGAAGAGCAGAGTGAAGGATGGCTTGCCCGTCACCATGGTAATGCCCGCCCTACCCTTTGGCCCCGGCGACCGCATGCCTACCCCTACCGGCACGATGATTATCGGTGCGTTGCAAGGCAAAATGAAAAACTATTGGGACGGAGGCGTATGCCCGGTAGACGTAAGAGATGTGGCGTTAGGCCATGTATTGGCGATGGAAAAAGGTCGCGTGGGCGAGTCTTACATCCTGGGCAACTCACAGAACAACATGCCTAATAAAGAGTTTCTGCAACTAGTCGGTAAAATAGCCGGTGTCGACAATGTCGCGGCCAAGGAAATCTCCAAAGCGATGATGTTACGAGTGGCCAAAGGCGCAGAATTTTTCAGCAAAATCACAGGAAAAGCTCCCGTGACTACGGTAAAAAATAGCTCCTATGCAATGGAGCACTTTTACATCGACGCCAGCAAGGCAATAACTGAATTAGGGCTGCCACAAACGCCGCTTGAAACCGCCATTGCTGACTCTGTCGAGTGGTTCAGGGAGAACGGTTACGTCTAACTCTTGCACGACCCATGATCATGATTCGCGCAAACGGCTTGTCGAACGACATTGTGCAACCGCTAGCCTTTTCGTCTGCATCATTACCCATGCTATGCTCGCTTTTTACCACCACCCACCAGCAAAACAAGTGACCGTTCTATGCGCATAATATCACCTCTTGTTATCACCGCTATCGTTGGACTCCTCGTTGCATGCTCAACCGATAAGCCAGAAGAACAATGCCAGGGCAGAGGCAAAAATTTGCTGCAGGACCCATCTTTTTCGACGATTAGTGCTCCCCGCTCCCAGCGTCGTTGGTTTGCGTCTCAGCACGCCGGAAAAAAGTCATTTGAGTATGAAACGAAGAACGGCGAGATGGAGATTCGGAAAACTGGTAAAGAACCGTGGTTCATTATCAAACAAATCGTCCCTCGAAATGAAATTCCTGGCAAGTTTGCGGTGTTTAGCGCCGAAATCAAACTCGACATGGAGCCCGCCGCCATCGAGCATGGTTTTGAGATGGGGGGTGGCCTGAGCGTGACTGCCATGGCTAACGGCAAACCCATAGTGCGCTCAAAGCTCGAGCACGAGCCTCGCATTGGCAATACAGACTGGCAACGAGTGGCGGTACGAGTCGAGCTACCCAAAAAAGTTGATTCTGTCCGCGTAGGGTTTTTACACCAGGCTGATGGAACACTGTGGGTTCGCAATCCCTCTTTCCAAAAAACTAATAAGGCAAGCTGTCCAGATCGCTATTGACTAACCCGGCCGGCCGTCAGGTCGGGGTTGAGCAAGAATTGGCAGATAACGGATAACAAACAGGCCGTAGGCCGTTGCCCAAAGCACAGCAGAGCCTGCGATAACGACACTATAGTCAGAGAGCCATATCGGACCGCTTACTCTTAGCAATGCGGCAAGCGCTATGGCAACAAAAGCTAACGCTATTAAAGGACCAACCGCGAGTGTCCGACCGGTATGTCCCAGCGATACCCGGGCAATCATCGCCAAAATCATCATCCCTATGGCCCCCACTGTAAGCGCATGTAAGGCCTGACTATGGCTAATGGCCATAGTCAGCTTCGACAGTCCAAGTAGCCCCAGACCGATGGCTATAAACCAGTAGCTAAGGTGCAGAGACCACACCAGAGGCGTGGAAAGCGTTACCCAGCTGCGCCAGCGAAAAACCCTGAAGCCCTGGCAGGCAGCAGCCAAGAAGAGCAGTAGGGCGCCAATCTCAACTGCCATCAGACCCATTGTGGCAGGTATTGCCAGCACCATAACAACGGGGCTCAGGCGCTCCAGCCAAGGTAAAGGCTGTACGCGCTCAGTTCCGGTGCCATTGGCGGTAAACATTGGCACCACCCGACCCGCTACCACCGTCATCAACAAAGCCACCAGCATCACCATAAAATTCGCAGCCATAGACTGCAGAGCAAGATCATCGTGATAAACGGCGGCGTGGAACATGCCATTGGCAAATGTCATGGCCATTAAAATAGGAACAAAAATAATGTTACGCCATTGACGGATGCGCAGGATGGGCGCTGCCAGTGCTATCGCTGCAGCGGGCAGAAATAATATGTCCAGCAGAGTGACTAGCACGGCGGGTAAAGCCGATGGATACAATAAAACAATTCTGGCGCTTAACCAGAGGAGCACGAGTCCCAAAAGCGACCAGCCGCGAATACCGGCAATGCCTGTCCAGGTCTGCACCGCAGTGAGCAGAAAGCCCACAACGATTGCAGCAACAAAGCCAAACAGCATTTCATGAGAGTGCCACCACAAGGACCCGCCGAACGGTGAAATACCGATGGCCCCACTGAACATCCCAGCCCATAGCAAGATACTGATCGTGCTGAATAATGCGCCCAACAAAAAAAATGGCCTGAAAGCCAGACGAAACAGGGATGGGCCTGTTCCCACCGGACGCTCCACAACTTTCCCATCACTTCTTAGCACAGTCATAAGTCACCTTTCCTAACCAGCCAGGCCTGCGCTTAAGTGGCTCACTGCAACTCTCACAACTACAGTTTCAGTTGCAGTGTCACCCAAACTTTCTGGGCATCGCTATAACGATCGCTGTCGCTGGAGAAGTTGGCGTATTTCAGCTGAGTACTGAACTGCTTGCTAATTGGCCACGTCCCCACCAAATCCCATTCCGTACCAAAGTCCTCACTGGAGTCCTCGGCAGAAAAGTCGTGGTAGAAGGCACCCAACTTAACCGGACCCAAGTTTCCCGTCACACCCAGATAGAGATCTTCAATACCGTCGCCAGGTGCAGTCAGGAACTTATCAGCCCAGCCCTGAAATTTGTGCGCTGTCGCCAACGGGGTCTTAAAGCCTACACCGTTATCCGCGCCCAATACTTCATAACCCAGTTTGCCGCTTATTCCGGCAGAGCTCATAGCGCCTTCGAGCATGTAATAGTCAGCGTCGTAATCCAAATCACTGTCGCCCGCATCAGATTGCGTCGCATACGCCGCCTTGACGGCCACAGGACCCAGGTTGCCGCTATAATCAACACCGTAAGTGTCAGTAGAGTTGTTCACCGACTTATTGGGAGACCAAGCGCCGCGCTCATCAATCTCCAGTGCGTAAATGAAGCCGCTCAAGGTGTGGTTGTCTCCCAGTTTCCAATCGAGCCGGGCCAGGTGATTGTTACCTTTCCAGTTGGCAGGCTGGGCCGCGCTATCATCCGGACCAAAAACTCGGTTGATGTTGTAAACGTAGGCATAGTCCAAGTGCAGTTTGTTGGCTTCGCCCCACTGCGCGCGCAGGCCATCGTAAGTTTGTTCGTTCTGGCGCCAGGCAACACCACCGACAAAACGCTGACTGCCATGCAATATACGTTGTCTACCATAAATGCCTGACAGGTTTTCAGTGCCGTACTTCACCCACGCTTGATTCACTTCAGTGCCCTTTGGATCTGCAACAACAGGCCGGTCCACTTTGCCATTCTCAGTGGAGTTGAAATCATCGCTGCCCACATAGGTAACGTTGTCAAACTCCAGCAATCCGTTAAAGCCACCCACGGTGCCGCTCTGAAAAGTCAGGCGAGAACGCAGAGTGGACGCATTAGCATCTTTAGCAAAAGCGTCATCGTCGACATTTTCAAAGCGATATCTGAAATCGACTTTCGCAGTGCCCTCACTTACCGCCTTGCTCAATGCCTCAGAGAATCCGTCTTGAGCCTGTGCCCCCACAGTCAGGCCAGCAGCCAGAAGCCCTGAAATAATCATCAAGTAACTTTTCTTGTCGTTCATAGAGTTATCCATTCATATAATAAGTAATGATTGGGGCTGAACCACTTATCATCGCCCCCTCCCTGATCTCATCATTATCTGGGAAAAATATACCACAGCGAATGTCACCAACCGCTGTAAGCACTGCCTGCTTACTGCGCACAATTTAGTAACTGCAAGATGACGGATCCTTCCAGTTGTTCGAGATTACATTAACAGCCTGATCATAGGCCTTGCGTTCAGGGTGCCAGTTCACCATGGGTGCGCACCCTGGCCGAAGTTCCACCTAAAGGTATGGATATGCCGTCTTCCAAAACTGAATTAAGTCGTGGAAACTCACTGTGTTAGTGGCACGCGTTACAAGCAGCGCGACACTGAGTATCGATGGTCAGATCAACACATTCATAAACTCGAAACACTTACTTGACAGAAGACGCCAGAATAAAGGCCTCCAGGTCTTTATCGATACCCAATACATGACGCTTGAGCCACTCTGTTAGATATGTCGATATCACTCCCATGAATAACGCATCGTACTGTTGATCGTGCATTAGCAGCTTTTCTATCTCGTCGCGAAAGTGATCATGCGCCCGAATATGCACCTCGCGGCCAGGAAAATTCACAAGTTCCATATAGCGTTCTTCGAGGGTGAAGTGCGTTTGTGTGTATTCCAACAGGCGCTGGATGACTGCCGTACCTGAATCTGGCTTACGAATATCATCCAGAATTTCAAATAGCACTTGGTGCTGGGCGTCCTGCCATATCAGTTCACTGGTCTTTTGCATGCTGTGTAGTGTGTCAAGTCAGCAAAAACAAGACCATGACTCAAGTCATTGAATTGTGACTCAGCTGGGTCGCGCCAAGCCACAATAATCGAGAACAAAATTGGCGATAGCATCGATGTCGTCCAGTGCAAGCAAAGGACCCGCGCATCGGTAATCGGACGGGATTATCGTTTCGTCGCTGGCAATCGCAACAATGGGCTGGGCTTCAGCGGGCAGCACTTCAGTATTGTTTGATGGCCTGACCACCTGAATTTTGGGCTGTTGTCCCATCTTGAAGCCTTCTACGATCACCAGGTCCACGGGTCGCAATTGCTGGAGAAGCTCATCGAGCTCAGGTTCCTGTTCGTTGCCAACTTCGCTCATCAAAGCCCAGCGTCGATTAGAAGAGAGCAGCACCTGTGCAGCACCTGCCTCTCTGTGGGTGTAACTGTCGCTGCCGGGCTTGTCGATATCAAAATCACAATGTGCATGCTTGATGGTAGACACCTGGAAGCCACGGGCGCTGATGTTTTCAACCAATCGCGCTACCAGCGTGGTCTTGCCGCTGTTCTTCCAGCCGGTTACCCCAAAAACTTGCATTAAATAAACCTTTGGGGGAACCGGTAAGGTATCGGCCCGATCTCAAACGTGATGACACTATGCTCCAATCGTGGTGCGGTGCAACAACCGGTTGTAACCTTCGTAGCCACCGGTGGCGGAGTGCAATACTGCACGGTTATCCCACATCAATAGTGTTCCCTGCTCCCAGTGATGGCGATAGCGAAATTCTTCGCGAGTTTGCCATTCATACAGCTCCGTCAGCAATGCTCTCTCCTCTTCCCCTTCGAGGCCTTCAATACCGATCATGTATCCGACAGTGCCAAGGATTGAGTCTCTACCCGTCTCCGGATGACTAAAGATGATCAGATGCGACTGCGTCGCCGCTGCATTGTCAGAGGGTCGAATATCCATACTGCGGCCCGCTGCTTTATCTGCGTCTCCGAGAATACCCGCAGGCGAGTAGCCCATGATCGCAGAGTGCACTGCCCGCTTACCTTCCAGTTTGTCCCTCAACGACTTTGGCATTGCAGCCGCAGCGGCCACCTGATCAGCAAATAAAGTATCGCCGCCTGTCGGCGGAATCGTAACACCATACAAACACGTGCCCTGTGGCGGGTGTGCCTGAAAACTCCAGTCGCTGTGCCATTGTTCTGCAAATAGCGAAGTGGTCTCGCCTGCATCACGCTGGACAGCGATAATGTGCTTCCTGCCTGTAATGGGCGCAATAAATGGGTCGTCACCAAAAGGGCCGAAACATAGCGTGAAGCGCTCTAGATCATCGTCACTCAAAGACTGACCTGGAAAACTGAGGACCTGGTGCTGCAACCATGCCTCGCGAATTTGGGCGACCAGTGTTGGCGCTAGCTCCCGGGATAGATCAACCCCGCGAACCTCGGCGCCACAAGATTGGCCACTGGCGGTAACTTCGATGTTCATAAACAGGTCCCCATTGGAAAACGACACAACAACACTGACTAACCACTTCAGCACGACATTATCAGCAAAAACGTATTCTGTTCTATACTGCCATGCTTTCAGGCGCTAACAAAAGCGTTGTCAGTCTTACCGAGGAGAAGCCCAGGTGAATTACCCGGACAGGGAAACCATCATCGAGAAGCTTCAGCTAGAGGCTCATACAGAAGGTGGTTATTTCAGGCGAACCTTTCAGGCAGACCATCGCGAAAAAATTGCGAGTGACAACGGTCCGCGTTACGCCCTCACCTCTATATATTACCTTTTAACGGCAGAGTCCCCGGTTGGCCACTGGCACCTCAATCAATCGGATATCATCCACTACTTTCACCTGGGTAGCCCCATAGATTACTACCTGATTGAGGCAGACGGCAGAAAACGAACGGCGACTCTGGGACCTGATCTGGCTGCGGGTCAACAATTGCAACTGACGGTACCCGGCGGCACCTGGAAAGCGTCTCATCTTTCCACAGGAGACTACGGCCTTATCAGCGAAGCGGTGTCTCCCGGTTTCGAATACGAAGATATGTGCCTCGCAAAGGCACAGAGGCTAATCTCAGAGTTCCCTCAACACCAAGCCCTTATTGAAGCTTACACCTGATATCGGCATGCCAAAGTCCAAACTCATTATTGTCGGGATTATTGCAGTGCTCACCATGTCGGCCGTACCAGTGCTGGTAAAATCCACGACGGCCAATGAATACACAGTGGGCATTGCTCGCCTGGCCATTGCGGTACTGGCATTCATGCCGTTGGTCGTTTTGCGAGGCCATCTACTAAAGCTAAGCCGCAAACAATGGCTGCAGCTAGTCACTATAGGCGTTGTTTTTGGGTTCCACTGGCTGACTTATTTTATGAGCATCAAGCTGGCTACTGCAGCGATCGCCGCATTAACTATCCTCACTTATAGCGTGCAATACCTGGTGCTGGCGCATCTGTTCAACTCGGAGAAGGTCAGTCCTATCGAGTGGCTGGCCATCGGCGTCTGTTTTGCAGGCTGTATTGTTGTCGCTCCTGACTTCTCGCTCAGTAATGATGTGTCCCTGGGCATTGCAATAGGCCTGCTAAGTGCCCTTTTTTACGCCGCCATGCCATTGCTGCATCAGAGAGCTAGCGATATTGGCACCCTGGAGCGAACCTGGGCGCAATTTTTCTTTGCGCTACTGGTATTCATCCCGCTTTGGGGACGAGCAAACTGGGACCTCACCAGGCTAGACGTCTCTCAACTATTGGTGCTTGGCCTCGTATGTACTGTTTTTTCGCATGGGCTGTGGGTTAAAGCGAGTACTGAGTTGCCCGCACTCTACGCCAGTATGATTTACTTTTTATACTTACCAGGTGCACTCATCGGCAGCGCCCTGTTTCTTGGTGAACCTATTACGCCGGTCAAGATACTCGGCTGCGTTCTGGTATTTGGTTCCAGCGCGGCACTGGCAATTTACCGCTACCGTCGTCGCCATTTGGTAAACTAAAGTGACCTGCCAGGCTCTCCGCAAAGAAAAGTTATTGCTTCATCTTCAAGGACTATTTTATGAGTTTCGAAAAAGCCTCCTCCGTCAATGCCGTGGGCAATCATTACGAGGCGCATATTGCCGATGGCTGGGACATACTGGGTAATGCCAATGGCGGATATTTGATGGCTCTGGGCGCACGTGCCATGGCCGAGGCTAGCAGACCTCATCCCTTCACAGTCACCGCACACTTCCTGTCGCCTGGCATGGCCGGTCCCATCAGCATTCATCCAGAGACGCTCAAGACCGGACGCAGATTGAATACCATGCGCGCGAGCGTGCGTGGGCCAGAGAAGACAATCATCGAATTGCTGGGTAGCTTCGGGGAAGTGGAAGATGTCGATGGAGCCGTGCTAGTGGACGCTCAGCCGCCAGAGCTGCCCTCACCCGAACAATGCTGTCATATTATTGGCAGTGAGAAAGGGTTCCCGCCGCCTATAGTCGATCGGCTGGAAATGCGTCTGCACCCCGATGACGCCTCACTATCTCAAGGACAACCCAGCGGGAAGCCGCTGGTGAGGGGTTGGGCGCGGCTGTTAGACAACGAACCCGTTGACGCCTTTGGCCTAATGCTGATTGCTGACGCCTTCCCACCCACGATATTCAATGCACGGCTGCCCGTAGCTTGGGTTCCCACAGTAGAAATGACAATTCAGGTTCGCGCAATTCCCACCAAGGGATGGCTGCGCTGTAAGTTCAGCACCCGCTTTATCACTGGCGGTATGCTGGAAGAAGATGGGGAAATATGGGACAGCAATGGTCGCCTGGTAGCGCTGTCGCGACAGCTGGCATTATTGCCCCGGGGATAACAGGCACCTCTGGCAGCGTGCGTGTTACATCCGGTCAAACTCAATTTTGCGCATGAAGCCGGCCATCTCCTTCAGGTACTTGCCCTTATCAAGGTGAACCAGATGGTTCCCGGGAAACCAGTGAATCCTGGGCCGGTCCCAGTGGTCCCAAAGCAGCCGAGCGTGCTTGGGCGGAGCCAGTCGATCACCCGCGCCGGCGATGACCATCAAGCGTTCTTTGGGAAGTAGTGGCTGATAAGTCAACGCTGAATGGACCGCTAACTCATGACGAATATCCCTGACACTGGTACCTGTGACCTTCAACATGGCTTTAATCGAAAGATTCAATGGAAACCACTCCAAGACCAGATCAGCGAGACTAACCACCGGTACATTTGGAATCGCAAACTCAAGACGATCTTCAACTGAAGCCAACAGCGCGGAGGTGTAACCGCCCAGGCTGATTCCCGTTACCCCTACCTTACTGACCCCCTCTGACTCGAGATAGTCCATAAAAATACGGAAGTCATGCACTGCGTGGGCAAAAGATTCGTTGATGTGAGCGGTACCATTGGCGAAAAAGCCGTGGCCGCTAAAAGGCGATGAGCGCGACGCTCGTTTTCCGTGATGTGGCAGCGTATAAAGCAAAATGTCATAGCCCTGCTGGTAGAACCACGGCAGCGCAAAGAACATGCGGTTCACCCAGTAAGGGTCCGCCATGAACCCGTGAATCACTGCGATAGTAGGTCGCGGGCCGTCATTGTGACGCCAGTGCTGGGCGACCGCACGCATGTTCCGTTTTAGCTTGGGATACTCTTCCCGCAACTTGGGATTCACGGTCTTGAAAGGGCTGTCAAAGCTGAGCAGGCGACAGCTGCCGTCATCCGGGCGGAACCGCAGCAAGCCAGCGTTAGATGACTTCATCTGCACTTTCGAGGAATTGGGCCGCTTAAAAAAGGCAGCGGGGTCAGCCTTATTGGCCTTGCGTTGATAAAAAGCCCGATTGCCTGCATCACGCTTCAATTGCATCGGCTTGAAGCTGGATGGCAAAGCAAGTGTGTTCAGCATGCTGGCTCCGGTTGTACGCAGCAGCAAATCGCCCAGCGCTGTCGCATCAACGGTCATTTCGGTACGCAGGTCGAGCTCGAAATCGTCGGGGAACTTGTGAAAGCTGCTTTCCAGATGCTCCCACCAGGGCTGTGGCGGCATAATACGCCGGGTATGACTATAGGTCTCGTTGGCGACCCGGGAGACGGTAGTGGCGATGTCGTACATGCTGCTGGCCCTGCGGTGTTTTTATAAGAATAGTGTACCCGATGGTGTTCGCTTTGCTAGCACCACGAAACAAAACTCCACCAGACTGGCCTGTCTACTTCACGTTTATGCAGCCGACAAATGCAGTGCAGGGTATGCCGCTGATCTGGGCTGGCGCTTGCGCACGGCCTCATGCGACGGCGGTCAAAATCGCCCAACCAAACGTCATTCAATTGCCAGAACAGAAACAATTGACTACATTGTTGGCCTCAAGATTGTGATACCCCGGAATTTAGTTTGAGTTTTTCCAGCGCTACCGTTTACTGCCGCCTTTTCCCCAGCATTGCCATGGCAATGCTGTTATGCGCTTGCACCAGCCATGAACACCAGTCTTATGACGCTGGCGGCCAACCTTACACGATGCCTGCGGCCTATCCGGCTGGATATTATGACTACAGCGCACCCCGCCCGGAGCCGGAAACCTATCAACTCCCTTTCCAGCAAGTGCCCGGCTACCATCTATCGGGTATTCGCTTTGCCTCTAGCGAGCAAAATGGCCAGCCTGGCAATCTTGTTGATGCACGCTACTTTCGAAGCCATAAAAGCGGACCAAAGCCGCTGTTGATCGTGTTACCCATATGGGCGACACACACCTTTCCTTCTACGGTTATATCCAATGGCTACGCCCAGCATGCCCAGGGGCAGGTCAACGTGCTTTGGTTGCAAGGTGATGGGCCTCTATTCAAATGGTTTGAAATGTCAAAGATAGACAACGAAGACGATTTCACGCGCGAAGTAAAAACAGCCTCTGCACGGTTTCGCGCCGTTTCTATCGATACGCGCCGACTGATCGACTGGGCAGAGACCCAACCGGAAATCGACAGTTCACGAATCGCTATTATCGGTTTTTCAATGAGCGCTCTGGTGGGTGCTAATGTCGCTGGTAACGACCCGCGCATTAGTACTGCCGTTTATGTGCTGGGGGGCGCCAAGCCCTGGAACATGATGGCCGAGTGCAATATGGTCGTGCAGTACATGCGCGAGCAAGTGAGTGAAGAGCTGAACTGGGACCAGGAGCAGTATCGCGAATTTTTCCGCAAGCATCTGGCACTGGGAGACCCTGCGCGCTGGCGCGGACGCTACCGGCCAGAAAACACGCTCATCATCGAGAGCAGCAAAGATGACTGCATTCCCGAGGAGTCACGTGAATCGTTATTTTACGCCACCGGCCAGCCTGAGCGTGTCGTCTACCCCTATAATCACTGGCAGCCCTTTTTATCAATGACCCCAATGGGACGTAATATTCTGACCCAGGACATTTTCGAATTTCTCGATCGTAAATTATTGCCCCGTCAAAATGGTTCCCATCAGGGCGGCAGTGTCCTGACCTCCTCAGCACAATCACGATAAGCTCAATTGACTTTTATCGACCCCTGTTTATACTAAGTTCCAAATTGATACTGTGAGAGTGCTGCCATGTCCAAAGGTGTCGCATTAATCATTGGTGCGGGCGATGCGATTGGCAGCGCAATCGCGCGGAAATTTGCCGCCAGCGGGCTAACGGTGTGCGCAGCTCGACGCAACCCGGAAAAGCTCGAGCCTCTTATGGAGGAATTGCGTGTTAAGTCTCATCCAGCGCACGCGTATCAGCTGGATGCGCGTAAAGAAGAGCAAGTCATCGATCTTTATCGCCGAATTGAAGAAGAGGTGGGCGAGCTCGAAGTTGTCGTGTTCAACATAGGCGCCAACGTGCCCATGGGTATCCTGGAGACTGACAGCCGCAAATTTTTTAAAATCTGGGAAATGGCCTGCTTTGCCGGTTTTCTCTGCGGACGAGAGGCGGCTCGCTACATGAGCGCTCGTAAGCGCGGCACCATCCTGTTTACCGGCGCTACCGCCAGCGTCCGAGGGAACGCCGGCTTTGCTGCATTCGCCAGTGCCAAACACGGCTTACGCGCTTTGGCCCAGAGCATGGCGCGGGAATTGGGCCCACAGAACATTCACGTGGCCCATGTTGTTATTGACGCCGCGGTGGACACCGCCTGGATCAATGAGAATTTTCCCGACGCCGCTGCGCTCAAAGCAAAAGACGGTATCGTCGACCCGAATGACCTGGCAGATAATTACGTGATGCTACATCAACAACCAGCCAACAGCTGGACCTTTGAACTGGACGTGCGCCCCTGGATGGAGCGCTGGTAAGGAGACACCATGACCAAACACATTGAATTCTACTTTGACTTTGGCAGCCCCACTGCCTATCTCGCCTACTGCAGGCTTGGGCAGCTGGCAAAACAGTACGGCCTGGCCATTCAGTACAGGCCGATGCTGCTAGGCGGCGTATTCAAAGGGGCCGCTAACACCTCCCCTATCACTGTGCCCGCCAAGGGCAAGTATATGCTGGAGCAGGACCTGCCCCGATTTGCGCGGCGTTACGATGTACCGCTCAACTTCAACCCGCATTTTCCCATCAACACGTTGAACCTGATGCGCGGTGTCATTGCAGCCGAGCAGTTGGATTGCCTGGAAGCCTACCTGCAAGCAATTTTCAAAGCAGTGTGGATAAACAGCAAAAATATGGGCGAAGTTGAGACTGTGACTAAGGTGCTTACCGAGGCTGGATTGGACGCACAGGGCATTATCAATAGCTCTCAAACTCCTGAAGTGAAGGCTGAACTCATCAGCAACACCGAAGCAGCTGTGGCCAGAGGCGTATTTGGCGCGCCTACCATGTTTATGGATGATGCCATGTATTTCGGCCAGGATCGGCTGGACTTTATTGAGGAAGCTCTCGGTAATTAAACGTCAGGTGAGTAGCACCGGATAAAGGGACACTACTAACAGCACTGCCATGCTGACGTTAAAAACAACCAGACGTCGCCGACTAGTCAGCAGTCGCTGAAGTTGCTGGCCCAGTAATGTCCACAAACTGACACAGGGCAAATTAATGCCCCCAAACACTACCGCGACCAGCAGTACCGAAAGAAAATTCTGTGATGGTGCATAAACCGTCAACGCAGTCAGCGCCATCGTCCACGCCTTGGGGTTCACCCATTGAAACAAAACCGCCTGGATAAACGTAATTGGCTTGCCCTGCGTATCTGCTGATACTTCCGTGCCAGCAGGGGCGGCTGACGTTGCGATCTTCCATGCCAGATAGACGAGGTAGACAACGCTCACCACCTTGAGCACTTCATAACTCAACGGATAGGCCTCAAACAATCCGACCAACCCCAGACCCACCAGCGTTACCATAGCGGTAAAGCCGAGCCCTACTCCCAGCATATGAGGCAGTGTGCGCCGAAAGCCAAAGTTTGCGCCCGACGCCATTAGCATCAGGTTATTAGGCCCCGGGGTTATCGAGCTTACAAAAGAAAACAGCGCCAGTCCGGTAAATAATTCAACAGTCATGGCGCAATTATGGACGTTTTTACACAAGACGTAAGGTAATTCAGCTAATAGATGTCACGCTTTTCTCGTTATCCCGGCAAGCTGAGTGTCAATTAACAGCAACATGCTGCCACAAAGCCAGCGAGTTAAATCACTCTCAAGGTCGAGCAAGCCTGACAAGCTAAACTGCGAATGTCTCAACCGTGCGGTAAACTATCCCATCAATGGACAACGCAGACAAAGACATGAGTGACTTCGACAACCCCTTTGCCAGCGAGGAAATAAGCCCCGCTTTTAGTGAGGAGTGGGAGGCAAAACGCCGGGTGGCCGCCGCTATCCGTGATCTGACCGAAGTGCTCGTCACCAGTTCACCAGACACCGGGAAGATGCATGCAATTGCCGCTCAACTGGAAGAGACTGCCGCTGACTTTGCCCAGTCGCCTCGTGTTTATGGTCGACTGGAATGGACTCGCAGCCAACAGCATGGCTCCTTCGGTCAAGTCAGCCATGAGCTGAATCCATTGGCGGGTTATAGCAATCCCATCGCCCCGCCGGTAACTACCTGGCTGGAAGGTGACAAGGCACTGGGGCGATGTTGCTGTGGCTGGGTTTATGAAGGCCCACCCGGGAGCGTCCACGGGGGTTTTATCGCGGCTATTTTTGATCAATTCATGGGCATGGCTCAAAAACTAGGCGGCCAGCCTGGCATGACCGGCTACCTGCACGTGAACTACCACAACCGCACACCACTCAATACCACACTCAATATGGAAGCCCAGTTAGTAAAGGTTGAAGGCCGCAAGACTGTAATTTCAGCACAAATGTTCGCTGGCGACACCATGACAGCGAGTTGTGAAGCGCTGTTCGTCGAGCCGCGCAAGGGCATTTATTCCTTAGAGGCGCAGCAACAAGAGCAATAGCCGAGTCAACACACTGACGTTAGCAATGACTCAACCAAAGGCACCAATGATTGCGCCCATCAACGCAAACTGAAGTATGTTGAAGCCCGCATCAATTCCAAACAGGGCTTTTGGGTGGCGGGAAAACAGATAATTGACACCAAATGCGGTAGCAACGAAACTCACGCCGATCACCAGAGCATAAATCACAGCGATTTCCACGGTACTCTCTGCCGGCACAAGTGCCGATAAGATGATGGCCTGAATCAGGGTTAAAATAAAAGCCAGGCCCATGATCACCGCAGGGTGCCCTTTACTGGCAAGGTCCTCGTCAGACAAACCTATATAGCCCTGCCAGCGCTTGCCGAATAGTGGGCCATACCAGATACCCCCAAGCACGAAGGCGGCGAAGGCCGCCGCCAATGCAGCCGTTAAGTTCAAGTGCAACTCTACTTCCATTGGCATTCAACCCTTCTATGTCTCGTTTTGAGTACGAGCGTAGCACAGCTGCGCGAATTGGCCTGCGCTCAATGCCAACCCAAAACTGGCAGGCAGGCTATACTGTCGTCCACGAATCGTTCGGTAAACAGTCGATGAATCACGTGTTGCTCGACGGCAAAAAAGTCATGCCCTCAAAAATAGTATGCATCGGCCGTAACTACGTTGCCCACATAGAAGAACTGGGCAACGAAGTGCCCGAACAAATGGTCGTCTTCGGCAAGCCAAATTCCGCGATTGGCGACACACTTTATGCCGAACTGGGGGGCGAGCCCATACACTACGAGGGTGAGATCGCACTACTCATTAAGGATGGCCTTCCCGCTGCCGCGGGTTTCGGCTTGGACCTGACCAAACGCAGTTTGCAAAGCAGGCTTAAAGACCAAGGCCTGCCCTGGGAACGGGCTAAAGGATTCGACGGCGCGGCCCTATTCTCGCCATTCAAAAGTATCGACAGCACTCAAGATCTGTCACTGCAACTGACAGTTAACGATAAGCTCCGGCAGTCCGGTGATGTTGAATTAATGATGTATTCCCCGCAGCTGATTCTTAGTCAATTACAAGAATTCACCACTCTGGAAGACGGCGATATACTGATGACCGGCACCCCCGCAGGCGTCGGCAAAGTTCAGGCCGGAGAGCGTTTTGACGGCCTGGTCATGCAACGCGGAAAAGTGATTACAAGCCATTACTGGCTAGCAAACTAATGCCGCCACTACACTCGAACGTGGCGGGGATAACGTCATTGTTACAGTGGCAATCGCTGGCAAACACATTCTCGACGCGTATCGCAGCGAGGGGCGGGGAAACCATTTAAAAAGCGGGTGAAACGGCGCAACGGCATGATCACTCTATCAGTTGACGCCGCTACAACGTATTCAGATTTGAAGTCGACCCAATTTTGCAGTAGCTTGTAGTTGAGTTAATGAGTAGGAGCCAATGCAAGCGATCCTGCGTTTAGACATGGCGGGCCAGCCACGCGGCTGGATCACCGCCCACGAGGCAGTTTCTGCCTACGCCAAAGGCGATGTCATCTACGGCATCGGGGAGCCGCTCCCGCCGGTTTTTGGAGGCACCCAGCGCCTCTCTGGCCTGCGCTCTCGAATAGATTTACAGCCCATCGTCGCAATTCAAGGGCGCATTGTTCAACATTTTGCGCCACCGCTTTGCAACCGCACCTTGTTTCGCCGAGATGATCACCGTTGCCTCTACTGCGGGCAACAACACAACCGGGGAGAGCTCACTCGCGATCACGTCAGACCTACGTCTCGCGGAGGGCTGGACAGATGGGAGAACGTTGTCGCCGCATGCCGCCGCTGTAACTGGCAGAAGGATGACAAAACACCGGAAGAAGCCAGCATGCCACTGCTAGCAGTACCATTCAGGCCTAACCCCTATGAGTGGCATTTTTTGGCCAAGGACAGAATACTCGCCGATCAAATGGAATATTTATCGCGTCAATTCAAAGCTGAACGGGCTTGGGCAAACTGAAGCCAAGGCCACTAGTCAGATTCCGCGTTATCTCTGGAATACCCGGAGAGATCCATTACCTGGACTTCATCAAGGCCAATAGGCTCTCCTGACAACCAGAGCAGTAACCGCCTTCCGTCAGTAAAATAGGAGTCGCCGGTAAGATTGCTCCTTGGCTGGGCATAGTCAGCGACACCGACGCCACCGATGTAGCCGAATGCTTTCACCGTCTGACTATACGCAAGATCCTCTAATAGATATTCCCGGGTCTCATCGACGTCAGGATCTATCTTGTGAGTACTGATCGTCTTGCGAGTGAAGCGCACACCAATATCGCGACTGATCTGGCCTATCCACACCGGCTTGCCCTCGTGACGCAGCGGCGTCATCCATATCCGCAAATGATTGCGTTCTTTAACACTGCCGCGAGCACGTTGCAGCGCTGCGTCTTGCGGACGGTCGAACACGTATAGCGCACTAACTGGCGAGTGGCGATAGCGGCCAGCGGTAAACATAGAGGCGGCAGTCTTCAACAGGGATGCGCCATGAATCCTCTCTGTTTCGTCCCAACCAGCGCGCATAAACGCATAATAGAGATCCCTCGGTTCTCCAATAAATACCAGGTTCAAAGGGTCACCCTCGTCTTGACCACCGGCGTTGTAAACACAGCAAGGCATCAATTCGACCTCGGCAACCAATTCTGCAAGATTGACGTTACGAATTTCATTATTGGGGTAGATGTTAGCAACATCTACTTTATGGTGATCCAGTTTCAATCCTGGAACAGGCACAAAAAAAGACATGAGGTAGGCCTCACCTTCGCCAATCACATCCACATTAAACGACTTCGTGCCCTCGTCTACTCGACTGAAAATATAACCCGCTACTATCGATTGAGGAGACACCGTAAGGCGCGCATGAGATCTTTCCTCAAAATGTGCTGCGTGACCCAAGCTAAATTCAATACGACTGCGATTGGCAGTTTCCCGCGCTGTAAAATATGCCTGATCCAGACTCATCGGGGTCAGAATAAGCTCGTTGTTACCTCGGTTTTCTACCTGCACCCAAACGGGCTGGATGCCCTTTCCATAAAGGTCCATGCCGAATATTTTTTTTGTCTCTTCTCGACTGGGGACCGCCGTAGAAACCAAAAGATCGCCTTCACTTTGCGTATGCAACCGATTGTTAGGAGGTGCAATCTGCCTGCCCTTAACTATTGCCTCATTAGCGTGCACAGGGCGTCGAATGTCATAGATAAATGCGGCATCGTCCAGGGCCATTATTGTGTCTGCAAGAAATACGACGAGTCGATAGCCTTCGCTAAAGTAAGTGGCGCCTCCGAAACTGGTCTGTGGATTATCAATCGTTACTTCACCAGCGCCATACACATAACCAGTAGCCTCTAATGAGCCGTTATACCATAGGTTCTGGAGGAAAAAATTCTGCGCACTATCGAGATCCGCAGTCACACTCTCTCGTGCAAAAAATGCCTCTGCCTCGGCATTCCCCTCAAGTTTTTGCAAAAAAATAGCGACTGGACTGGTATCAACTACAAAGTAAAAGACCTGACTGACCCAAACCGGTTTGCCATCTACACGCCAGGGAGTTAACCATAGGTGCAAGGCAATACGTTCATTGCCGTCTTTTCGGTATTTCCAAAACACCGCATCAGGAGAGCGCCCCTTGTAACGCTGCGTGCGTGACTTCGTTACTGTTTCTGCGCTAGTTTCCAACCAGTCGCCGCGTAGCATGGCCCTGCGCAAAGTATTACCACTGCCGATCAGAATCGTATTAAACGGACCGCCTTGCTTTGTCTTGGTTTCGTCGGTCGCGCAACAGGCCAGTTCATTTTCAAGCTTGTCACGCAGCCCCGCGCGGTCAAGTTCAATGATCTCCTCTGAAGCGTATAGCTGGTCAAATTTAACTCGCGTATAGTCAGCTTGAAAACCTGGAAGAGGAACTAAAAAAGTAAAATCGTAGAGCTGACCTTGCTGAAACAGATTCAGATTGAAACCTTTAGTCCCTGCCCGTAAATGCGTAAAAACCAGTCCACTCGCTTTTCCCGAAGCAGGAATTTGACGTGGCATTGCATTGTTGTGAAACCAGGCCTGCATGTCTTCGTAGCCTTGCTTAGTGAACTGTTTCCGGTTCATATAGGCCACTTCAATTGGTGAGAAGTAGTCTCTGTCGATGCTCCATTTAACCAACCGTACCGGCCACTCACTGCCGTTCTCGATTTCCAACCAAACAGGCTGTATGCCCTGTGAGTAAAGGTCCAGGCCAGTTAATGCCTCTGTCTCTGCAGCCGTTGGCACGGATGCAGAAACGGTAAGATTGCCCTGCTGCTGAACTATCGCGCGCTGGGTAAAAGCCACAGCCTTTAAGCCAGAGGCCTGATACGGTCTGGAGGCACAGGCAGCCAAAAGAAGCGATAGCAACAAGACCGCAAAAAACCGCCAGTGTCTGCTGCATCTTTTATCAATACGATCGACACGATCGAGCATAGTTAACAACTCCCGAGCCAACAAAGCCTACTACTGATCCTGCGACCCCAGCTTCATCAGCAAATTCATCTCGCGCTGCGGTCCATTGCGCGCTGGCTGCCTGGTGCCAACCTCTTCGCTATTTTACTAAAACAACTTTTTTGTTCATTCATCTGCACATGCCAGGCGTTTTTTCCACTCATATTACGCTCCAGAATTTTCGGCAGTTCTTCGGCCAAATCCGCGAATATAGCATCGCACCGATTTCGGTGTTGATTGCACGTGAACGGGAATCAAGGTTCATAGAACCAATAAACACATAACGACGATCTGCAGCGGCACATTTTCTATGCAAACCAGAGAAAAGCCCGCTTTTGCTTGAGAAATTCGGGCGCGGAATCCCCCGGAAAAACGTTGGCGCTCTGAATCAACAATTCCTGCTCGGCCAAATTGAAGACTTTTTTGTGATTATTTTAACTCAAGGTCCCAATCTTTTGGCTGCAAGGGAAATCGCTCTAGCTGCGATCCGTTGGCAATTCTTTGCTGCAAGTTTTCGCACTGCCGGCGAGCTATGCTCGGATCAAGCTTGGTAGTCAACGCGTCGGCGGTGGCCACCTGTATGTTACGCACTGACCTCTGTGTATGACATCGCCTGGCCTGCGCGTTAAAAATTGACCTTCTAGTCAGAGCCCATTGCTTCTTTAACCTTGTCAATATCGACTGACTCAGAAGCCTTTTCCATGTCTACTGAGTCATAAACCTTCTTGTAATCAATACCATCGCCGGTGACCGCCTCGGTCATCTGTTCCTGATCGACCGACTCGATAGCTTTGTCCGTATCAACAGCCTCCATTAACTTGCCCACGTCCTGGGCCCAGACTGAAGCGGCAAGCGGCAGTGTCGCAATGACTACTAATCTGATAACAACTCTCTTCATTTGGGGTCTACCTCTGTATTGTGATGTTCATCGTATAACTGATTTGAGACGATAACAGGACTGAATTTTAATGAGAATAGTGGGTGTTTCTGCAACTATCCACTTATCTATTGGTTCAGCCCCGTTGATCACAACGGCAAGCAACTATAGATTTATGCCGGAAAAGGGCCCGCTGCGGCTATAATCAACAGCAGCAGTTATACCAAGACCAAGCCGCCACAGAGGAGCAGTCACTTGCCCAGCGAAAACCTCAATGCAGTAAAGTCCATGATGGAGCAAATGGCCCGATCAGTGATCGGGCAGGAAGAGGTCGTACGCACCCTCGCTCTCGCTTTATTATGCAATGGCAACGTGTTGCTGGAGGGGCTCCCCGGTACCGCTAAAACCCGTTCGATCAAAACCCTTTCCAGAGTGTTACAGGCCAGCCTGGGACGTATCCAGTTCACCCCGGACCTGCTGCCTTCTGATGTCACTGGCAACGAGGTTTACCAGGATAACCAGGGAGTGTCGGAGCTTATCTTTCAAGAGGGACCCATATTCAACGAACTGATACTGGCCGACGAAATCAACCGCGCTCCAGCAAAGGTTCAGGCGGCACTGCTGGAAGCCATGGAAGAACGCCAGGTTACGGTCGCAGGCAAAACCTACCCGTTGCCGCCCTTATTCATGGTGCTGGCAACCCAGAACCCGATTGAACAGGAAGGCACCTATCCCCTGCCGGAAGCGCAAATGGATCGTTTCCTGATGAAGATCTCTGTGGACTACCCGGATAACGCGGCGGAGCTGTCTATCGTCCGCATGCTGCAGGCCGAAGAGGCCGCACAGCAGGAACAACTGACTATGATCTCCCAGGATCATATCTTCGCCGGCCGTGAGGTGATCGGTAAGATGACATTATCGGCACCGGTAGAGCAGTACATCGTCGACCTGGTAATGGCTACTCGGCAGGCCGCCGACTACAGCAAGCAACTGGCTACCTGGATAGACACCGGGTCCAGCCCAAGGGCCACCATTGCACTGCATCGCACCAGCCGCGCCAGTGCCTGGCTGGACGGGCGTGATCACGTCACCCCTGAAGATGTTCGCTCGGTATTACATGCAATCATGCGCCACCGACTTATTCTGAGTTACGACGCCCTTGCCGACCGGGTATCTCCTGACGATGTCATTGACGAGATCATTACCCAGGTCGCTGTGGGCTGACCCATGTCGGTGGATGCCAACTCGCAAATCTATACCAACCTACAGGATTTGGTGCGACTGCGTTACACCGCTGGCGGCTTTAGCTATCTCCCACGCCAACCGATACGTTCGCAATTGGCCGGACGCAAGCGCTCCAAACTGCGCGGCCGCGGCCTGGATTTTGACGAACTTCGTCACTACCGACCCGGTGACGATATTCGCACCATGGACTGGCGAGTCACCAATAGAACCGGCAAACCTCATGTCAGGGTTTATACCGAGGAACGAGACCGACCGGTACTGGTCATCGTCGATCAGCGCCTGCCCATGTTTTTCGGCAGCCAATATAAGATGAAATCTGTTATCGCAGCCGAAGTGGCCGCTATCACTGCCTGGCGTGTCATCGACGTTGGCGACCGCATCGGCGCGATTTTATTTAACGATGAACGCGTCGTCGAGGCCAGGCCCGCCAGAAGCGAGAAGAAAGCCATGGGCTGGTTGGGAGACCTGGCCACTATGAACAACGAGCTGTCCGTCAATTCTGGCGTGCCAAGCAGGCCTGAGGCGCTGGCTGAAGCACTGCGGGCCACCGAGCGACAAATCAGCCACGATTACCTGGTCATACTAGTGTCCGACTTTTACGGCTGGAGCGATGCGGCCTTGCAAAGCATTCGGCGCATTGGCCAGCACAACGACATCGTCTGCAGCATGATCTACGACCCACTGGAACGAGACATATCCAGCGCTGAAAAGCTGGTAGTGAGTGACGGTCATTTTCAACTGGAAATTGACCCCGGTCACCAGGATTTGGGCGAACGTTTCGAAGCCAGTTTCGAAAGTTCTTTCGCCCACGTGCGAGAGGACTTGCAGCGCCACCAGATTCCTGTCATTCCGGTACACACCGCTGTACCGACCGACCAACAGTTGCGAGAGCAACTGGGCGGTCAGCGGGTTCTGGTATGAGTCTGCCTGCACTGCCAGACATTTTTGGCAACTATGTTCTGGGCGATTTCAACGAGGTAGTTTCTCCCCCGAATATCGACTGGTTACCACAAACTGCTGGCTGGTATGTCGTGGCCGCCGTGCTCATAGCCTGGACGTCGCACAAGCTGTGGCTCCGATTACAATACTGGTATCGCAATCGCTATCGCAAAGAGGCCAGCAACAGGTTGCGTCAACTCGGAAACTCGGCGACCGCGGCAGCACAGATTAATAGCTTATTAAAACTCACCGCACTGGCTGCGTTCTCACGCCAGCAGGTCGCCAGTTTATCGGGACACGATTGGGCCCGATTCCTCAATGCCCAATGCGAGCAACCAAGCTTTAACCAAGACCAGTGTCAAATTCTGGCCCTTGGCATCTACCAGAAGCAGACGCTTGAACGGGCCACCGCCGAGCAATTGATAGCCGCCAGTCTCACCTGGATTGAACAGCACAAAAACCGTTACGATGATTGAATTCGCATTTCCTTTGGCCCTGTTGCTGCTGCCGCTGCCCTTGCTGATTCGCTTGTTTCCTGCTTATAAAGAAAGTCGTGATTCCGTGAAAGTGCCTTTCTTCGACAAGCTGGTTGACTTGAGCGAGCAAAAGCCTGAGCAGGGTGCGCGAATTTTACGCCGCAGTACGCTACAAAAAATCCTGGTAAACCTGACCTGGCTTTTACTGATTCTGGCCGCAGCCAAACCCCAGTGGATTGGTCCACCGATAGAACAACAGAAGTCTGGCCGTGACCTGATGATTGCAGTCGATCTTTCAGGTTCTATGGAAGCCAGGGATTTCACCCTTCCCAGCGGGGTAACAGTAGATCGGCTTGACGCAGTAAAACAAGTTTTAAAAGAGCTGGCAGCAAACCGCGAGTCTGACAGGTTGGGCCTCATCGTATTCGGGGCGGCGGCCTATTTGCAAACACCATTTACTGATGATCACCAGGTCTGGCAGCAATTGCTTGATGAAACCGAGATTGGCATGGCGGGGCCCAGCACTGTGTTTGGCGACGCCATTGGGCTATCTATTAAGCTGTTTAGTGACAGCGACTCTGACAACCGGGTTTTGATCATGCTAACCGATGGTAATGATACCGGCAGCACGGTGCCGCCTGTGGATGCCGCCAAGGTCGCGGCTGCCAATGGTGTCCGCATTTATACCATTGCGATTGGAGATCCCGCGACTGTGGGGGAAGACGCCCTGGATATGGATACGATCACTCGGGTGAGCAAAATTGCCGATGGCCGAACCTTTCGCGCCCTCGACCAGGACGAGATGCGCCAGGCCTATATCACCATTGGTGAACTGGAGCCTGAGCTCTATGAAACGATTAGCTTCCGTCCCAGACAAAGTTTGCACTGGGTGCCGATGGCGTTAATTTCAACGCTATACCTGTTTTACCATGGCTTCTTTGCCTTTGCGTCCCTGTGGGCCGGGAGGGTCACTAATGCTCCCTGACCTGGCCTCGCTCGAATACTTTCATTTTCTCCGACCGCTTTGGCTACTGCTGCTCATTCCCTGGTTACTGCTGATTCGACTCGGCGGCAGCAGACGCAACCAGAAGGATATGTTTGGCGGCATCATCGCGCCTCATTTGCTGGAACATTTGCGCCTGAATAGCAAAGACTCGCGCTGGTTCAACCCCACTGCCGTTGGCGGCGCTTTCATCGTGCTGTGCCTACTTGTCGTCATCGGGCCCAGTTGGCGTCAACAACCCTCACCATTAAGCCAGGATGAGTCGGCAATGGTCGTAGTGCTGGATGCTTCCTCATCGATGGAACAGGGAGATGTGCAGCCCTCGCGTCTAGAGCGTGGCAAACAAAAGGCGTCTGACTTGCTGGCCCTGCGACCGGATAAAAAATCTTCATTGGTGGTCTATGCCGGGACCGCTCATACCGTGCTAACGCTCACTGCAGATCAGGACATCCTCAATCAATACCTTGCTGCTATTAAACCAAGCATGATGCCCCGTGGCGGCAAGTTTGCCGAGCATGCCCTGCCCCTGGTCGATGACATTCTTCGCGATACCACCGCAGCAGCGACCGTCGTCCTGATTACAGACGGACTAGGCAGCAACACCGAGACCGCGTTTACCGACTATTTCGGACAGCGCTCTCACCAGCTCCTGGTACTGGGCATCGGTGGTGACAGTGATGAAAACGGAATAGTCCCTCTTGAGCGCCGGCGTTTGCGGACTCTAGCCAGTGACAGTGGCGGACACTACGTAGAACTGACCATCGACGACGGTGATGTGCGAGCGCTGGAGCGACGCATCGAAAGCCATTACGTAATCATCGACGACGACGCTTTACCCTGGCTGGACAGTGGCTATCCCCTGATTTTCATTTGTATGGCGCTGTGGCTGATGTGGTTCCGAAAAGGCTGGACGATTAACTGGGCATGGTTGCTGCTGCCGATAGCACTGACGTTAACGCCAGAACCGGCCTTAGCCCAGGAGAGCGACAAAGGTAAGGATCAAGAGGCCACTGAAACTTTACAAAGCAGCTTTTCACTGGGTCAGTGGGTCACCGAACTCTGGCTAACCCCTGATCAGCAAGGACGATTACTACTGCAATACGGCGACTATCATGGCGCTGCCAATCACTTTGAGGATCCACTTTGGAAAGGCGTCGCCTACTATTACAACGAGGACTTCATGCAGGCGGCAGAATACTTTTCACGATCAGACAGCGACGATGCATTGTTCAACGAGGCCAACGCTCGAGCCCATGCACGCGATTTTTTGCGCGCAGTAAAACGCTACGATCAACTGTTGGCGCGAACACCTGGCTACCCAGGGGCAACCGAAAATCGCGCAAAAGTGCAGGCATTGATCGATGAAATCAACCGTATGAGCGAGTCGCAACAGGGCGAGGAAGGCAGCAGTGAAGAGAAGCAGATGGGCGGCGACGAAGCTATTGCCGCAGAAGGTGCGGAAAAGCTCAGTTTTGATCAGGTAGAGATCAAACAATATACCGCTGAAGAAATTCTGCAGAGCGAAGCAACAAGAGACATGTGGCTGCGCGGAGTGCAGCAAGACCCCTCCAATTTCCTCGCCACCAAGTTCAACATGCAACTGCAGCGCAGGGGACCGAGGCAATAATGCGTATCTTCGCTATGTTCCTCGTGACTTTCTGGCTGGCAGTGCCACTGCAAGCCATCGCCGATATTGAATCTTTATTATCGGATGGAGAGCTCACAGTGAACGCCAGCCTTGATCAACGCGGACTACTGGTGCCAGGGCAGCGCACACAACTAATTTTAGAAATCGCTACCAGCAGCTGGTTTTCCGGCGGCACCCGGATACGCATTCCCGAAGTACCGGGATTGGTGATTCTGCAGACGGAACAGTTCGCAGCTAATGCCAGTGAGTCCCGCAGCGGAAGCACCTGGGTCATTCAGCGCTGGACACTGGATCTCTATCCGCAGCGCGCAGGTAACTTCACCATACCGCCCATTTCGCTGTCGATAATGGTTAACGCGGGCGAGCGAGGCAACGTACGGGGCGACACATTAAGTGCGCCCCTGGAATTTTTCGTCGCAATGCCCAGCGCTCTAGAGGAGGCCGATTTTTGGGTAGCGGCACCCGCTTTTTCTGTGCGGCAGAGCCTTAGCAAAGACACTAGTCAGTTAGAGCCCGGTGATGCATTTGAACGTCGGATAGAATTTCAGGCGGACGACCTGCTGGCAATGATGCTGCCCGAGGTCGGCACTGAGCGACAAGCAGGCCTCGCCGCCTATCCCGCCCCTCCGGTGCTGGAAAACAGTCGTAACCGCGGCCAGGCCACGAGCAGTAGAGTTCAAACCATCAGCTATGTCGCACAAAAACCCGGCAATTACCTACTCCCGAATGAAGACTTTTTCTGGTGGGATACTGGTTCCGAGGAGCTACGTGTCTTGACTCTTCCTGCGGTGGAAGTGCGGATAACGGGAACCGCCGCGGTCAACACCCAGGGCCCTCCACCCGCGCTGAGCCGAACTCAACTGCTAGGCCTGGCACTGGCAATCGCGGTGATCTCCCTGGTGCTTTGGCTGCTCAAACGCTACCGCCCATGGCGACTGCTACCTTACCTGATACAACCCCTACGGGCCGGCTGGGGCCAACTGCAAGACCTCCGCAAACCGGCATTGGCCGAGCGGCTCAACCCCGATAGTAGCGCTGGGGACTGAATGGCATTTTGGTAACGGTAACGGGCAGCAGTTTTCCACGCACATCTACCGCAAGCTCCGTGCCCGGGTCACCAAGTTGACGCTGCACATAAGCCATAGCGATGGGCCCGCCGAGGCTAGCACCATAAGCAGCGGAACAAATTTCGCCTACTGCCTCGCCATTGGCATTTAGCACAGTCTGGCCTTCTCGCACCGGGCGCTTACCGTCGACGGTCAAACCGACCCTGCGCAAGTCGGGTTTGTTGATAATACGGTCAAAAATAGTGTCAGACCCGGGGAATCCGCCAGCTCGAGCTCCATCGGCACGGCGAGACTTGCTAACAGACCACAGCAGGCCTGCCTGCACCGGGTCAATTTCAGTATTCAGTTCATGGCCGTAAAGACAAAGGCCGGCCTCGAGACGCAGAGAATCACGAGCTCCAAGGCCGATAGGCTCAACCTGTTCAAAGTCGAGTATTCTTCTCGCTAACGCATCGGCGGCGCCATTGGGCATCGACACCTCGAAGCCATCCTCTCCCGTGTAACCAGAGCAGGTGATATAAACCTCTATGCCATCTATGGTCGCCGCACAGCCTTGCATGAAAATCAGTTCCGCTGCAGCCGGACATAACTCACTCATCACTTCACGCGCTTTGGGGCCCTGCAGGGCAAGTAGCGCCTGATCACTCAGTACCTCCATTGACTGGCCGGCAAGGTGACTGCGCAAATGTGCTATGTCCTGTTCCTTGCAAGCCGCGTTCACCACCAGGAAAAATTTATCCTGCGCCCAGCGGGTAATAATCAGGTCATCGAGCACGCCGCCCTGATCGTTGGTCAACAGTGCATAGGTTTGGCAATTAATGCCCAGACCCTCAACGTCAACCGGCACCAAAGACTCCAGCATAGCCGCAACACCTGCGCCCTCTATAATGACCTGCCCCATATGGGAAACGTCGAACAGCCCTGCTGCCTCTCTCGTCTGCAGGTGTTCCTTGATGATACCGGCCGGGTATTGCACGGGCATATCGTAGCCGGCAAAGGGAACCATTTTGGCACCGAGCTCTCTATGCAGCGCATCCAGGGGGGTAGTCAATAAACTCATGGGATTTTCCTGATCTCGTAGGCAGGGCTGCCACTCTAACCAGAGCCAACTTACCCTGCAAGGCCCGGGACTGGCGCCGCCCGCCCGGCTCCGTGATAATAGGCCTTCCTGGTTACAAGTGAGTCCGTTGTGAGCCCATTCAATACCATCAGCCTGGTTGGCATGCCCGGCGCAGGCAAAAGTACAGTGGGAATATTACTTGCCAAGCTGACCGGCCTTCGCTTTGTTGATACTGACCTTGATATCCAGGTGCGGGAAGAAGCAACGCTTCAGGAAATACTGGAGCAACACGACTATCGCTACTTGAGGCAGGTGGAAGAGGACGTGCTATTGAATCTTCGACTTGATCACGCTCTGGTTTCTACCGGGGGCAGCGTAGTTTACAGCGCGCCCAGTATGGCTCGACTCAAATCACTGGGGCCGGTCATCTATTTGAAAACAGAGCTGGCAACGCTGGAGGAACGGGTGGCAGCTGCACCCTTGCGCGGAATCGCCAGTGATGGAGAACAAAGCTTCGCCCAGGTTTATGCCGAGCGCACTCCGCTTTACGAGCGATACGCCGATTACATTCTAGTCACCGGCGATAACACCCCCCAGCAAGTGGCCACCGCGGCTTTGCAACTTTTGCCCCGTAACTAGTCATCAAACCAAACTCTCGTTAAGCGGCCGCACCTCGCCGGCC